>Ga0160505_100057_pt1 | contig 88815 bp, 46 predicted proteins | sample DIDeMG_FD_108225 | JGI IMG/M metagenome (GOLD analysis project Ga0160505, IMG submission 108225) | Enriched chicken feces microbial communities from UW Madison campus, WI, USA - DID2874_E49_Stillage MG | ecosystem: Host-associated > Birds > Digestive system > Large intestine > Fecal ... | reverse complement strand
TGTACCAGAGGTTCCAGATGGACCAGTAGAAACACCGGTTGAACCCGAAGTTCTGGTAGAATCGAAAGCACCTGTGTTAGTTGGGTCGGAAGTGTGGTGCTTAGATCTAGAGGATTCAGCAGCACCGAGACCAGCACCCGCAGCAGCACCACCAAGAGCGGCTGGAATAGCACCGGAGTGTCCTGACTCGTGGTGCTTGGATCTTGAAGTAGAGTCAGTGGTACCACCAACACCTCCTACAGCACCGCCAGTGGCAGAGGCTGGAGTAGTGGCAGCAACACCGAAATCAGATTCATTGGCACCTCTGGTACGAGAGGTAGAGTGGCTGATAGGGTCTGTGGACGAGGAGTAAGTTGCGTTGGGGTTGGAAGCGGAGATTGGGTGGTCTCCACTGACACCTGCACTTCTTCCGGTGTTGTAGTCAGTTGGGTCTCTGTCTGAGTGGTTGGACTTGCCAAAACCAAGTGCTGCTGCAGCACCAGCACCAACGGCAGCGGCAGCACCAGCAGCACCGGCAAGCAATCCAGGGCTCAGGTCATGAGAATCTGACTTAACGTGGTTGGAACCAGTACCGATTCCAGATCCATAACCAGATCCAACTCCAGATCCGACATTGGAATCTTGAGCACCCTGTTTCAAACCAGCAGAGTAAGCATCGGACTTAATGCTACGTTCGGTGTTGTCACCACCAACTCCAGAGCCAGTAATACCAGAGCCAGCGTGATGAGATCCAGTAGTATTAGAACCAGTGATGCCAGAACCGGAAGTATGAGATCCAGTGTGGTGAGAATCAGTGTGATGAGATCCAGTGTGGTGAGATCCAGTGATACCAGAGCCAGTTGCACCAGTTGAACCGGTCGCACCTTCAAATCCCGTGGGAGCAGTATCAGTTGGACCAGAGCCGAAGCCAGCATCCCGTGCACCCTTTCTGACACCAGCAGCATAGAAGTCGTCTTTAACTTGACGGGCACTTGGGTGGATAGTGTGGTCATGACCGTGACCAGAGTGGCTAGTGTTATCGGTGGTTGTACCAGTGTAGCCAGTAGTGTGGCCAGTGTGGCCAGTGTGGCCAGTACCAGTGTTGCCAGTGTGACCAGAACCAGTATGACTGGTTGAGCCTTCAGGAATCACAGCATTAGCAGATGTTGCAGTACCGGGAGCAGACCCGGACTTCACACCTGGCTGGTTGTACAACGAAGCAACAGATGCATCCTCACTGGTGTTCTTGGTAGGGTCCCTGGTAGAGTCCCTACTGTCATGTTCATTAGCTCTGTGAGCAGCATAAGCACCAGCGCCACCAAGTCCCAAGGCAGCAGCAGCAGTTCCAAGAATTCCCTGGGATCTAGATGGCAGAGAAGCAGCAGGATCCAAAGTCTTTTCATTAGTGGTATCTGAAGCACCAAAGCCAGCGGTACCTGGAATGTGAGATCCTCCAGTGTGGCCAGTAGTTCCGGTAGTGCCAGTGCTACCAGTCGCAGGGACAGAACGAGAAGTTCCAGAACCCACACCAGAGCCAGAACCGGAACCATACTGATCAATTTCTCTCTGAGTGGTGGCAGTGTTCTGATCTAAACGCTTAATCTCACGGTCATAATCAAAATCCTTGCTGGAAGGTGGATGACCAGCATGAACTCCACTTGGCTGCGAACTGCCTGCAAGGGACGAGCCTGCGACTGCACCAGCAGCAGCACCCGCAGCACCAGCGCCGGCACCAGAATGTCCATGGCCAGAGTGGCCGGTAGTACCAGATTCAACACCAGTATGTTCAGAACCAGTGTGTTTAGAACCAGAGTGTCCAGGCTTCAACTTATCAATGACAGCACTCACACCACCCTTGTTGTAAGCAGACTTGTTTTGGTCGTGAGTCTCTCTAGCATCGGTACCTGAGTGCGAAGTTCCAGAGTGTGCAGCACCAGAACCCAAGCCAGATCCACTTGAGGTGGATACCTCATGTTTGCCCTGGTCCTTGCCCTGCAAGTATGCCTCCTTTTGCACATCCTTCTCGAGCTGTCTCTGATTCTCTTTCTCCTGCTGCTTGTCAGCCTCGTAGTAAGCGCTAGGCTTGGTCTTCAAGTGTTTGTCCTGGTTGACTTGGGCGTGAGTAGCCTCAGCATGTGCCCCACTGTCTCCACGACCAACACCTCCTGCCAATGCACCTACAGCAGCACCAGCAGCACCAGCACCGGCGACCGTCTTGCCAGTTCTATGGTCATCCTCGGATCTACCACTCTTGGTTCCGTATTGACCACCCTGGGTGTCCTGAGGATCAAAGAATTTACCTTGACCCTGCACAGCTTCAGCATCGTTGTCATAGTGAGGATGTTGATTTGTAACCAAACCAGACTCGCCCGCTCCGACAAGTTCAGTAGGTTGCTTGGCGTTGGAAAAGTCTCCGCCATGGTTTTGCTCCAATGGCTGACGGTTCACTCTTGGTGGCAGTGTCACCACCTTTCCCTTGGAAGACCCGTAGTTACCTGAATCACTACGGTTGTGCGAGTAGGCGGCTCCAGCTGCACTTTCGGCAGCACCTGCTCCACTACCAGTGGGTCCAGTTCTAGAGGATCCAGTTCCAGTGGCAGGCTGGTTGGCAATTCCTCTATTAGTGGTTGTGTCTGGATGAACCTTAGATTGGTTGTGGGCGTAAGCTGCGCCGGCTCCCGCAGTTGCACCCCCAGCAGCCAATCCTGTAGAATGAGTACCTGACTCTCTTCCTCCAGTTCTTCCAAGTTCTTCTTCGTCACTGCTGCTCACACTGGACGAACTAGTGTCCTTGGAGTGTTGGCCACGCTCCAAAATGGCCTTTCTCCGTCCAGCACGGTACAGCGCTCTCAAGATCTTCTCATGCTTTCTACTTCCCAGCAAGAAAGAGCTCTTAATTTTATCCATAATACCTTGCTTTTCTTCACTCATGGTGATTTTTCTTGGTGAAAATTTATTAGAATTATTTCTCCTCTAGGTTCTCCGGGCAGCAATATATACCTGGTTAGCTCCCCACATAGCAATCACCTACAACCTCCATCACTCCCCTCTGCACACAAGTATTCGCAACGTTGGTTGCAATCCCTCGTGCAGGCGAGACATGGGGTTGCTGTCATTTTTTTTTTCCCGCTTCGGATTTCATCCCTGAATGTTTGGTCCACATTGGCGCCACACAAGGTCGTCACAATGCCTTGAAAAGATCATTGTCTCACTTTGCCGATGCTCATCTGCTCATTCATTCACTGTCTTAAGCAATCAAACGTATATCCATCCTGCACAATGGTCCCCATTCTTTCGCAATGCATGCAGAGAACTTTTCTTCAGGCAACCTTACAGCCACACAACGTCACAGACTAACATTACGCAACCTTACAAAACATTGCGGCTCATGGAGAATTTTGGCCCCTCGTCTGTAATGGTTGTCAGCAAACCGTTAGGTTTTGTCCGAGATTCTGATCCATGTGTTAGCTCGTAAAGAAACTACTGGAGGGGATTGCCCCTCCCATTTGGTCATACCAAATAACCTTGTCTCAGTTACAATAGGCCCAGCTGCATGTTTATGTGGTCCCCTGGCCAATTGAGTAGCCTGATTTCCTCCGTCTCGATCTCCAAACATGTGCACTTACACTTGATCCTTTCTCGTCACTTGTATTCCGGTTGCCGGGATCCCTTATTGTACACTAGTCGAGTCACCAACCAGTCCAAACTCTCTCGAAGCCCATGATTTTCCAATACCGAAACCGGCAATAGTTTCAGATCGGTGGCCTCGAGCTGACTAACCACCTCTATGAATACCCCCGTTTTCAATGCAACCAAATCTACCGCATGTGGCAAGTCCTGCTTGTTGGCCAACATGAGAATGGGCACATTGACCGATTCGTAGCCATCCATGGCCCATGACGAGTCGTGGGAGATCTCCATGAGCGTATCGTAGCATTCCTGGAATCTTTCGGTGTCTGTAGAGTCGATGATGAAGATGATGCCGTGACACGACCGATAGTACCGCAGCCACATGCTTCGGAGCGACTTCTGGCCTCCCAAGTCCCAAAACTTCAAGTTGACGTTGCGGAACTGTGCTGAACTCGATACCGACAGCGTGTCACTCGGCTTATATCGGATGGTGGTTGTGTTCTGGCCCACGGTGGGAAGAATACGTTTACCTTTCAAGATTTTCACCGTATCTTCCTCGCCGTCTTCCGCAGCCTCCATGGTGGCTCCTGTAAGCGATACCTTCCGTTGTTTCTCTTTCAGTGTTTCTGTTGGCAGAGGATAGAGAAGCTTAATGTGCTCCAAGAACGTCGTTTTTCCAGCATTATCGAGCCCGAGAATAAGGACATTATACTGTTCTCTGCGGCTGTACTGAGTGTAGAGTGACAGCACGAGGTGGAACATTGTTGGCTGAACCTGAGGTAGATCGTGGTTGAAAGTAGGTCGTGTGTGCACGACGGAGCTCCAGATAGGCATGAGATTCAGAGATATGGTGAGAATTGGGTAGGTTTGACAGATCAACGGAATGAAAGAGAATAAGAATGTGCATGGGGTAGAGAAGATGGAAAGCAATGGATCTTGTTGAGTTCTAGTACATGGTTTGGAGAATTGTGATTTTTGGGATGTTTTTTTTTGTCGTTTTACCTTGGGTTGAATTGATGCGAAAGATTCTGAGATCAATATTTGCGACTGGAGACGAGCAAAATTATAAAATGTTATGAATTTTGAAAACTGAAAAAGCCTCAAAGTTGAATACAAATACAAAGCTTTCCTTCCTTTCAGTTTTCACTATTTCCTATGACTTCTCTCATAGATTTCTCTTTTACACTTCGATTTACATCCAAAGATTGTTATTACGTTAGATGAGAGATCACCAAATAGATGAAAATCCACATGCTACAAATACCGAAAAATGAGAAACTTCAAGAGACATATCTCTCTGTGATAGTATCATCAAAGAAGATTCGCATATACTACAAGACTATATTTTATCATTGTACTTTATTCTAATATGGACGATGCCAACCCTAACACCAGGAAACCCGTGCACCACAAAACTTTTCCATATATAAGGCGCGGTATGGGCATCATTTTTTCATCAACAAAAATGTATGTTTCGTCGACGAACCAAAGGATGATCAACTGATAGGGACAACTGATTCTAGAAAGTGAAGATAGTTGTCAAAGATAGTAGAAAATTTAGCTGAAGGTTCTATTAAAAATTCAAAATACTAACTTTTAGATATTGTATTGCTCATATTCATGATGTGGAGGTAATCAGTAGTTCTTATGCTTCCGCTGGATTTATATTGGTACCTCGTTTCACTACAGATAATTCTTAGTTGTATCGATTTTTAGACGGTCTCTTGATACTTCAACTCCGTTCATCTTTATTCAGTTCACTTATTTTTTTTTGGCACATCCCATAAACTTCACTATTCTACACTTCTCAATCTCATACTTCACTATATCCCTTGGTTTTTCTAACAATCATATTCACCATTCTCTACATGCTCGTGACCAGCTTCTCTACGTCGCCAATTTGTCACTATACCACTAAACTCCACCTCTCCATCTGTTTCCCAATCTGTTCTCATATCTGTACCCTTGGTGCTTCCTGCACTCCAGCACTTCAACGTCACTGCCCATTCCAATTTGAACCAACTACTTCGTTTCCCACCACCTAATGTCGTTCAAATTCCCATCTTTCACCCTCCTGTCACTCCAGGAGTCCTTGCCCAAAGTGGACTTGGAGTCCATCCAGAAGTCGTTCCAGACCCTGGGCAAGGCAGTGTCCCAGTACTCGGAACACTTAAAGGAGTCCCTTCAGCCATTGACTGCTAAGACACAGACGTTGATTCTGAGTCAATTGCAGCAGGTCCAGCAGTTGGCTTCGGCTAACAGCCACATCGAGGTGTCGGAATTGCCTGAGGAGTACTTGACCTTGGAGGCCAATTGTGACTTGTTGTTGAACTTATTCACTGAGTTGATCCACACCACTAACGACACCTACGGTACCATCAGCTACGATTATCCACCAGGAAACTCTGCAATTAACAAAATCAAGGATGCCAATATGGGACTGATGCTCGCCAACAAGTTTAACCAGTTGAAGAACGTGTCGACTCCACAGGAGATGGAGAAGGTGCTTTTGGGAGGTTCTGAGGAGAAGAAGAGTGAAGACGATACTGTGTCCGCGGAAGTGATCACTGCTGAGCTTCCCAAGACGTTGTTTGGTCATTTCGCTGCAGTCGCATCGAGATCCGCCGATGACTTCGCTAAGTCCAGCGACCCCTTGTCCTTTGCGTTGTTGCAGATCTCAAGCGCATACACAGAGATTGCCACGGCTCGTTTGGACCAGGATAAGAAGATCATGACCAGCTTGAACCATGAGTTGGTAGCAATTTTGAACGAGAAGTTCATTAAGGTCAATGAGTTGCGTAAACGGGTGTATTTGGCACGGTCTGATTTCGATGTGGCCAGATCGAAGAGCAGTGAAGACGAGGAGGAGGAAAACGAGGAATTGATTGCAAAAGAGGACGAGTTGGTGAGCGCCACGGAGATTGCTGTAGAGGAGATGAGAAAGCTCTTGAAACCCTCTCAAAACGTGGATCTCTTGAAGGTGCTAGTGACCGCACAGAAGGAGTACTTCGAGGCTGGAGCCAAGAAGTTGGCTGGGTTGTTGACTACTTTGGACAAGATTGAGTTTAAAGATGACGACGAGTAGATTTTTAGTGAATAATAATAGTATGAAAATGAGATAGAGAGCAGAGGGAGAAGAAGAACAAGGACGAGAAGAAGGACAACGAGGGCGATGGATGAGAACGACAAAACAGCATGCGTAGAAGATCAAAGGAATAAAGAATGAATTTAATATCATTTGAAGCTGATCTCGAAGAGAAAATAAACTAGATTAAAAATACCTACAAAACATTTCCCATCAATTAATTCCTGTTCACATCCATATAGTGGTCGATGCGCATCTCGCTTCTCGCAGATCTAAATCCTATCTCTTATCTCACCATTACCAATTTTCCCCACACCATCCAACCCTATTGGCCATGGACAAAAGAAACGTCCTCAACAAGGCTCACCTTGTGGAGCCAATCATTCGCCACACCATCCAGGACTCTCTCTTCTACAAACAACACCTTTACCTTACCAACGAACTGACCATTGTTCCTGTGGTGGTCAACCTTGTCCACTACATCGGAGGCACCAACTCCAGCGGACGGCCCAGCCCTTTTCTTTGCTGTCTACTTCGAATGTTGGAGCTCGAACCTGACCAAGACATCATTTCGTTGTACCTTCGACAGAATGGTTACAATGAGTTCAAATACTTGACTGCACTTACACTTCTCTACTGTCGAATGGTTGCTGCACCAAAGGCAGTGTTCACGTTGTTTGACGAGTACATTGTCGACTACAGACGGCTTCGGTTTCGCTTGAAGCTGCCACAGTTTGTCAATGACTTGCCTGTGCATTACACCGTGATCCATATGGACGAATGGATAGACTCCATGGTGGAGAATGAGAGGGTGGTGGATTTAGCTTTGCCGTACCTTCCGCCTCGACAGATGTTGGTACAGAAGGGAGAGGTAGATCCTCGTCAATATGCTGTCAGCGAGGATGAGGCTTCACTGTCAGATTACGAGAGTGACAGTGACTGAGGAAGGTGAAAATAGGAAGAGAGAGAAAGTGACAGGAAGAACGAGAGAAAGGAAGACAAGGAGGAAGAAAGAAATAGAAAAATCAAGAAAAGTGGAGAGAAGTGGTCCAATTAAAGTCGGAAGAGATGTCACATGAAGAGTGCCATTTTATTGACATGTTCTCTTCCTAATTGTTAATGTCTGGGTGTTTTTCTGCCTTCGCAACCCTGAGCCAGGGCCCAAGTGCTGATCATTAAGCGAAACCACACCGAAAACTATAACAGCCTCCCCAGGAAATACTCCAAAATCCCTACATTAACATTTCCACATTTCTTCATTTCAAATCTCCAACTTCCGCCCAAGTCCTCCGTTTCCTTACATACTACACTCCCCACATTCCCAAAAGGCCCCAATCACTCATACAGGACGGCCGTTATACATAGCAAGGACAAGAACAAACACCTTTTTGTCGACATATCGAAGCTTTTCCCAAAATGGCCATCACCGAGCTTAACGCGCCCGGCAACGCCTCCTTGGCCACTGTGCACGAGGCTTCCAGAACGAAAATCATCTTCGTCACCTTGCTTTTCCTCCTCTCTCTTGCCAGTTTCATCTGCCAGACTGAATTCACTAGTCAGGCCTATACCTTGGGTTTCAAAGAGCCCATCATATTGTTGACAGTTACTCACGGCTCGTGGTGGCTTTTGTGGCCGTTGCAGGCGCTTCTTGTGTCAGTTTACAGGACTATTGAGAGATTTAGAAAAGGCGACACCAGATACGAGAGATTGAACTCCAATGCGTTTCTTTTGGAGCCCGAGGTGGGGCGTGATCTGAGCCGTTTACCGCCAGAGCAGAACCAGACCCTTGAACAGCGTACACAGCCGTTGAATGTATTCAAGTATTTCAAAAAATGCATTGTCAAGCAGTTCCACAACGTCTACCATACGCTGATCTTGGTTTATGAGGCCAATGTCAACGGTGACAGACTGACACGCCACTTGAACACATTGGTTGACCAAAATCCTCACATTTCGTCTTCCAGCTCCATTACAGCTTGTGTTAGGTCGTTTGTTTCGACTCCATCCTTCCAGTACCTTGCTGTAAAAACTGCGCTCATCTCCATAGTGTTGAACATCGCTGGTGTCACCTGGTACGGTGCCATGTCCATGACATACGCATCAGATGTCACTGCCATTTACAACTGCTCGGCCTTCACCGCCTATGCCTTCGCCATTCCTATCCTTAACGAGACTTTCTCGTGGCTTAAGGCTTCATCCGTGCTTATCGCCGTTTCCGGTGTGTTCGTAGTAGCGTACTCCGGCGCAGACAACCAGACGTCAGGAGAGCAGCAGTACCCTTACCGTTTCTGGGGTAATCTACTCATCTCAGTTGGTGCAGTGATGTATGGATACTACGAGGTATTGTACAAGAGGTATACATGTGTGCCAGCACACTTGGCTAAGGTTATTACTCCTCGTCGTCAGCTGACGTTCTCGAACTTTGTGATGTGCTTGTTGGGTGTTTTCACACTTACCTTCCTTCTCACAGGCGTGATTATTGCACAAGTGTTCCATATTCATCTGTTCAACCTCTTCGACTACGGCGAGAACACGAAAATCATCTGGCTTTATATTTTTGGATCTATCGTGTCCAACTTGTTATTCAGTGCGCTGTTCTTGTCTTTGATGGCCTTGACATCTCCAGTGTTGTCATCAGTAAGTTCTTTAGTGACTATCTTCCTTATTGGAGTGGTAGAGTGGATCTTATTTGGCAATGCGCTCAGCGTGACCCAGCTTACTGGAGATGCCCTTGTCATTGTTGGATTTGTCATTTTGACAGTGGCTTCGTGGCAAGAAATCAGTGAGGGTAACGAGGACGATGAGATGGAAACAGCCAGTTTCTACTCGTTCGCTGGAAGTGAAAACACAATCAACAACTAGTTACACTAACAGCTGGGTAAGCCCAGTTGAATGATGGCCTTTGCATCATCAATATTGGTGCATTCGTTCGCATCTGCCAACCCCAGGCCCAGGTGGCCAGAACCACACTGGAGAAATTGGGACACAATCCCTGACTCCCGCTTGCGTCGCTTAGTAGGCGTCCCGATTATATCATGCATTTCACCAAAAACACTTTCCAATACATTATAAGCATCCATTTCGATAATGTCCGAGTCGGGAATGATGCCCGCGTGACTGATGCAGAGCTTTAGCTCGCTTTCGTTATTGTCATGAAGTTTGTAGATGACCAAGTTGCCGTCTATGGTGGTAGCCACCACGTACACTGGCCTGAACTTGGACAAGGCCGTTGCCTTTGGAAGCTTGGATGTTGAATCCGGGCAACTGTACACCTTGGTGTTAACGGTGGGTCCTATTTTCAAGTAATCGTAGAAGTTGACAATCTCAAAAGAATAAATGTCAATCACACCAACCTTAGACATGGTATCCGTATACAATAAGTAGCGACCTTGACCGAAAACATGTAGAGTGTTGATCGGGAACTGAGACAAGTGAAGCGTCCTTTGCGGCTCTTCCTTGTCATACGGATCTGTGCATTGGTAGACTAGCAAATCACCAAATTGAGTTCCACAGCAAACGATGTTGGGCCCGTTTTCAGCGAACACAATACTCAGAATCCAGTCACCGCAGAGCAGAGGCAGCAAAATTTCCTCGTCATGCGAAGCTACGAATACCGGCAACAACCTCATACACTCAATGTATGAATTAGAGTGAGCGGTATCTCTGCGACGCATTCTACGGCCATCCGGCGAAGCACTTGTCAACCTGATCATGGAGTTTATGTTGGGTCTCAGCATTCCAAACGAATATACTCGATTGAAGTTTGTTGCTGGGGAGAGAGCAAAGTCCAAGTCATACAATTTTAATTCGTTATCCTGGCCGCCCGCAGCCACGAGAATTCGCATGCTCTCCTTGAGAGGCTTGACTTGAACGCTTGAAATGGGTCCGTCAATCAAGTAAGTCTTGACGCTGTCGTCTGCATCGTCATTGATAAGGTCTCTAATGACCAACTTGCCCTCGTTAGAGCACGTGTACATGTACTGGTTCCGGAAGCTGCCCACTGCGACGACCGGGTCCCTCGTGGACATGGTGGAGTTCTTCCACTCCTTGACGAGTTTGTAGGCAATAGAAGATTGAACAGACTTTTGCTTCTCATAAAGTTGAACCAATCCAGCACTTCTGGTCACCACAAAGAACCATTTGTTCAAGATGGCGAAACTGAAGATTCTCTGCACGTAGTTTCCACGGCTACACGCGCAAAATTCGTTTTTGAGCTTGACCACTGGGTGGTTCCCCTTGGATTTGATCCGAAGCACTGTCTGGTTAGCATAGTGTGACAGGTTCACCAGAGAAACTTACATACCTTGAAGGCTGCCTTGGGCCTGCAGCGACAAGAGAAAGTGCATGGTTCATTCAGGACGGAACCGTGGCCAGATGGTGTGATAAGTTGAAGAATAGGAAGTAGGTGGTGGTTGAGTTCCCCCCACATTGCGCAAATCTGGGGTGGACGGGCCTAGGTGGGGTATAGGAAAGTATTGGAGGAAAGTTGCGGATTCTCCTTTTGAAATTTAAAGGATTTGATATATGGATTCGAGCTGTACCTATAGTTAGACGGGTAGTTCTATTTACGGTTTTTTTCATCTTTTTTTGGGGAAGGGGGCAAATTGGTGGATTTACTTGGTTGTTGGAGTTGAGTGAGCGTGGTGATTCTGACATTGAGGCTCACTTCAGTCATGCGACCGGAAATTTTGACAGTTTATAATGTGCACTATGGGACATTTGAAGAGCTAACCATGGGAAATTGAACTTAATTTGAGATTTGCAATGTTAAACTTGAATTTGACGGAAATAATTGTAATTAAGTGATCAAACTTTTGATATTGTATTAAAAGATAGGTGGAGGTTGCACCGTTTTATGTTGGAAGTGGTGGTTGCAATGGTACTAACCTTTTTATCCTTAATAGCCTATTCAAATTCCTTTCCAATCTTTTCTACCTCTTGAACTCTTCATAGATATACTCTTTTCACTCTTAATTGATTCTATATGCTGGTTCACTGTTCTCTCGCCCCGCCTCGAAGAGGCTTCACAATGCGAAGATTTATGCCTAGACGAGGTGAGGTAGGTGACTTGGGCGACCCAAATCTCTCCCTGGAATCTCGCTTTGGCGTTTGAATTGGCGAACTACTTTCCACCATAAGTTCCGCTGCAACATCTGCATCGCCAAAAAAATCTTCGATGGTCGAATTCGCCGCCTCATGCTCCTCTGAGTATGATGCCTCGTGTGATTTCTGGCCATCAAGTCTATCCTTGAGCATGCGGAGTTTATTCTCGAATTGCATACTTTCCCTCTTGACCTGAGCTTGCTGTTCACCCAAAAGGACCCGTAGCTTATCGATCTTGATCTCTCGTGCCTCAATTATCTTCTCACTAATAAGTAAGTGCTTGCGGAGGTTGTCGTTGATGAGCTCCACATCACCGAGCTTGTCACTAAGTTTGAGAAGTGCACTCTCAAGCTTGTAGAGTTTCAGGTCTTCATCGTGCTGAACTTTGACCTGCGCCATCTTAAATTCTAAAAGTTCCTGCTCCAACGCAAGTATCTTTTCGTCTTTGCGTTTGAGTTCGTCCTGGTGAACCATCAGACGATCAGAAGGTAATGGAATTCGACTTGTCCCACGAGGACTTAAGAGATTGATATTATGTGGTGTTGGAGATGCAACTTTGACTGCCTTCAATTCTTGCTCCAACTCACGATTCACTTTTTCCAAGTATACTACCCGAGCCTTAAGCTGGTCTACACTAAGCTCCCTGTTGACGTGTACGGTATTTGTGATGTTCTTTGCACGAGTACCAAATCGCAACGTAGAGATTGTTTCGGAGACGCAACTTGTGGCTGGGGAGCAATTCACAATCAAGCTAGTTCTGGAGTTTCCTCCCAACGACTCTTGAAGAATCCTAGTCAACTTAGAGTCTCGGTAGGGAATGTGGGTGGATTTATCTGTGAGCGAGTTGATGACGAGCCCAAGCACAGAAAGGGAGAGATTAATCTTCTTGGCTTCCTCCAAGTTGTTTCCTGAAGCACCTGTCTTGTCGACTTTTTCGGATCCTGCCAAGTCAACTAGAAATAGCTTACTTTTTGTTATGGCACCAGACGCAATCTCCTCCTGAGTAAGCATGACCTGGAAAATAGCGTGGGAGCGGGATGACTCCATGTTCATATTGGTGGGTGATTTCGTCCGGTGCTTACTGCCCTGCTTCAACACTTGTGTCATTTCTGATGCTGATGACACGAAAGCATGTGATATGCCTCGAACATACACGCCGTTGGTCTTATCCTCGTGAATGGTGTACTCAGACTCTTTCAGCGTTGGATTAAGTAGGTCTTTGATGTGTTCCTGATAAATCTCCATCAAGGAGACACTCACGGTGTATTCCACATCGGGCAGACCATGTTCTATGTGAGAAAAAATGCTGCTGCATACCCGTGGAATGATTCCAGGGTCGCTAGCCGTGCCAAACATGGTATGGGACTTACCTGCACTTGTTTGACCGTAGGCCAATATGGTCCCGTTGAAGCCACGGAAGAGATCCTGGAGTGTGCTTTTTGCCACCAAATCATACATATCCTGCTGCGTGGTATCCATCCCGCAAACATGGTCGAACGAGAACACCTGCTGGGCGTCCCGGTTAGTGACACAAATCGTGTGCTCGTCTATAACTTGAGTGGCATCTTCGTGTCCCCTGGACCGCTCATATCCGCTCAATGGCCTGAGTCGACAAATAACCTGAACATGGGTATCCTCGAGGCTCTTTGGCGGTAAAGGATTCTTGAACTGAGAAGGAGACTTGGGGGTTTTAGGCGTGGGAGATGCCGAGAATGGTCTGGACATCTAGAAATTGCAAGCTCTACCAGAAAGTAAACAGCAGGTAAATAATGCTGAACTGGAGGGCGAGCAGACAAAAATGGGGAAAATAGGGGGAAAATGGAGCGTTTCCAAGTGAGGATACTCGTTAACAATAGATATTGAAGGTATAAAGTATTGATCTGGGTGTGCATACAGAACCAAGTCAGATCAAAGTGCGCCGTGTGTCAGAAATAATGAACATAGAGAAAGATATACTTGAAACTTGATATGGAAGTGACAATGGGGGTAAAAAGAAGAAAGAGGAAAGTGGGTAAAAAAATAATTGAAAGAATACACTAGTGAATGAAAAAAAATATAAAAAAATAAGCCCGATGCGGGGCTCGAACCCGCAACCTTTTGATTGACCTTATAATGATTAAGAGTCAAATGCTCTACCGATTGAGCTAACCAGGCTTTCTTGTTCAAACAAGTTCTGACAGAATATCATGTCAAAAACTTGTTTACTTCTCTTGGCAAAAATCTGAATTTTCGTGCATTTCAATAAGAAAGCAAATAAAATGCCAGAATTACGCAAGAATATCCACAATTGTAATGAAAAAAACCTCATCGAACTTATAACAATACCAACCAAACTCTTATTACCCAACCACATGCCTTAATTAGAAAGCTATAAATATGGTCAAGAACCCACTAGAAACGCCCAAAGAAGGACGCCTAGGACCATTCATCTAAATAAGTACAAATCTTGTCTACTGTATCACATTTTCTACTCCGAATCCCGGTTCAGGCGATGACTCAGGCCAAACATCACAATCCTGCAGATATTCATCTGATACCCCTGCATACGCCAATGAGCCGTCAGAGTCAGTCGGAGTCATCTATCACGATCCACACAACTACCGACCCCAGATTTGTCCACTCCTCCTCCATATTTTGCAAAATACTCCCCCAAACTCACTTTTTCAGATACACAACTAAACACCACCAAAATGCCTCATCAACCTTTAAACTCCATTGTTGGACCTTCCCACTTGGTCACCTGACTTCCCCTACTAATAAGTAAAGCCAATAGGAAAATTGGGCCATGTCACGTGCGCCGGTGACTAGGAAAAAGACTACATCATTGCAAAAATTACTCACTGTTCTCTTATTAAACCAGTTTTAGATCCGACTTTTTTTCCCTCTAATCTTTATCTTTTTACCATACAATGTCGAATCCTCAAGATATTGCCTCCACATTCCAGAAGGCTTTGAACATCGAAGGTGGCTCTCCACACGCAGTGTCCACCTCGCCTACTCAATCTTACTTGAGCCAGTATGCTGCCTTGAGTAGCAAACCAACCAAGACCTTGAAGCCATTCTCCACTGGAGACATCAAGATTTTGTTGTTGGAGAACGTCAACATCACCGCCATCAACATCTTTAAGAACCAGGGTTACCAGGTTGAGTTCTACAAGTCTTCTTTGCCAGAGGAAGAATTGATCGAGAAGATCAAGGACGTCCATGCCATTGGTATCAGATCCAAGACTAAGTTGACGGAGAAAGTGTTGAGCCATGCCAAGAACTTGGTTGTCATTGGATGTTTCTGTATTGGTACCAACCAGGTGGACTTGGAATTTGCTGCCAAGTCTGGTATTGCCGTGTTCAACTCGCCATTCTCCAACTCCAGATCGGTTGCTGAGTTGGTCATTGCAGAGATCATCACCTTGGCTAGACAGATCGGTGACAGATCTATTGAGTTGCACACCGGAACCTGGAACAAGGTGTCTGCCAAATGTTGGGAAATTAGAGGTAAGACCTTGGGTATTGTGGGATACGGCCACATTGGTTCTCAGTTGTCTGTTTTGGCAGAAGCTATGGGAATGAAGGTTATCTACTATGATGTCACCATGATCATGTCCTTGGGTAACTCCAAGCAAGTGGACACTTTGGACGAGTTGTTGAGTAAGGCCGATTTCGTGACCTTGCACGTTCCAGAGACTCCCGACACCAAGAACTTGTTGAGCACTCCTCAATTCGCTGCCATGAAGGACGGTGCCTACGTCATCAACGCCTCCAGAGGTACTGTGATTGACATTCCTGCCTTGATCCAGGCTATGAAGGCTGGCAAGATCGCCGGTGCTGCTTTGGATGTCTACCCACACGAGCCAGCCAAGAACGGAGAGGGCTTGTTCTCCAACGACTTGAACGACTTTGCAACTGAGTTGTGCTCGTTGAGAAACGTTATTTTGACTCCTCACATTGGAGGTTCCACCGAGGAAGCCCAATCTGCCATTGGTGTGGAGGTTGCTTCTGCCTTGACCAAGTACATCAACGAGGGTAACTCGCAGGGTGCTGTCAACATGCCAGAGGTTGCTTTGAGAGACTTGGACTTGGACCAAGAGAACACCGTCAGAGTGTTGTACATCCACCAGAACGTTCCAGGTGTGTTGAAGACCGTCAACAACATTTTGTCCAACCACAATATCGAGAAACAGTTCACGGATTCCAGAAACGATGTGGCTTACTTGATGGCCGACATTTCGGATGTGGACAACTCCGACATCAAGTCGTTGTACGAACAGCTAGAACAGACTCCTTACAAGATTGCCACCCGTTTGTTGTACTAAATGGTATATAATTTCAATTCATAATAGATCATAGAAGGCTGTAGGGTGGTATTTCAGGGCAATGTTCAAGTTACTGAGTAGAGATGAAGAGAATTTGCAAACAACATGTATTCTCAATTGTATAAATTCACACTTCTCGACAGTTGTTAATTAATACATAATCAAGTACATAAATCAAGCTTCCTCCTTGTACAGCGTCTCTACTTTCTCTTCCCATTGTGGATTGGTCACGGCCATACGCTGATGATTGTACAATGGAGGCATTGGAGCCAATTTCTCTCTGAAAACAAATTTTCTGAAGTTGTGAATGAATTCCTTCAATCTGTAAGAAGCATGTTTTCTCAAAGAGACGCCAAAAACGTCATCCAACTCTTCAAGAGTCAAACCCTTTGTTTCTGGCAAGAAAAACAACACCAAGAAGAATCCAACAATGTTCCAAGCAGCGTACCAGCCAAAAGCACCCTGGACTGTGAAGGCATTTCTCAACCTCGGCCAAGTAAAGGCCAAAATAAAGTTGAAGAACCAACAAGTAGATGTTGCGAATCCCATTCCGATATCACGAATGTATAATGGGAAAGCTTCAGCAGAATATGTGAAAGGAACAGGACCTTCACCAGAAGAATAGACACAAGCGAAAAGATAAATACCAACAGTGACACATCCAAGTCGGCCAGATGGATTGGTATCTCCATCAATGAAGAAACCAAAACCGGCAACGAGAAGAAATATGGCCATCAATGGGAACGTTGTGAGCAACAAATTTCGTCTGCCATAGGTGTCAATCGTATAGAGGGCTGGAATGGCAAACAAGAAGTTGATCATACCAAAACCCCACGAAGCCACCATAGCTTTAATCTCAGAAAGTCCAGACTCGATGTAGATCGAAGACGAATAATAGGCAATGACGTTGATACCACAGAATTGTTGCATGAACATGACAATCCATGCACCCAATGCACCGTTTCTGTTTCTTCTAATTGTGAACATCTCCCACACTCTCTTGTAGTAAGGAGTTCCAACGTAAGAGTTCTCTTCGCTCAACAACACGTACTGGTAGAAACAGTCTCTGGCAGCCTCGATCTCAGCAAATCTAAGAATTTTCAACGCCGCATAGGCTTCCCCATGTCGATTCTTACCCATTAACCAACGTGGAGATTCGGGAACAAATGGAACCTGAATCAACACGAAGAAAGCAGGAAGACCAGCAGATCCGAGCATCAATCTCCAGTTCAAGCCACCAGCAATACCGTGGTCTCCAACGTGATAGAATGCCAAAGATGCAACGTAACCAAACATGATACCCACTGCTGTGAAGAATTGCCAAAGCATCACCAACGAGCCTCTAATGGTATGAGGAGTCGTTTCTGCTGCGTAGGCTGGAACTGTGGCAGACTTGATACCGACTCCAAGACCCATAGCAAAACGAGCAATGAACAAATGGTACCATTTCAAATTAACAAAACCCTGCCAAAGACAAGTAACACCAGAGATGAGACAGGTCCAGAAAATGACCCACTTACGGCCCAACTTCTTGTTCCAGAAATGCGATGTCCAGCACGCAATTGCACAGCAGAGGTATGGAGCACCATTGACCAAACCTTCCATCAAGTCGTAGTTCTTCATTTCAGTAATTCCGAACACTTTGGGGTAGAAAAGCGTGGCTCCGTTAATAACCGACTGGTCCATACCCTGGACAGCAGCAGCCATAGAACCCAACGCGATCACCTCCACCAACTTACGAGGAATATGCCATTTCTTAGTGGCCTCCAAGTTTAAAGCTTCCTTCTCTTCCGGAGATAAGAACTCCATTGAATTGAAGGCATATGGGTTTCTGGCCAACGCAGCAGCACGGCCAAACAATTCCGGGTCCAAGTCGTGCTTCAAGGCGTAGTTTCTGCCCATTTGCATGGCTTGCTTTTCAGTGTACTGGGATAAGATGTTTCCTCTCTCACCTTCTCTTCCCTCGGAGGACACGGAGGAGTCTGTGCCCTTTCTGGACGAAGACGAAGACGAAGCTTCTAATATTGCACTTTCTTTCATGACGTAGATGGCCCTAGAGAATTACAGCAGCACCAGGGCAATTTATAGCTACACCACGAACATCATTGACACCACCAAGTTACCAAAACAGATTGGCAGCCATGTTGTGCCCCACCAGTCAAGAAAAAACTCCCAAACAATATTTTCTTAGTGTCTTGGCTGGGCCTAATTTTGTTATGAGCCCGATAGGTGGTAACTTGATAGTGGTTCTTCCAAGAATGTATACCAGACAGACAGCAGTGGTGTCAATGTCAACCAAGACTTGCTAAGCGATGATATCCTTGGAGCTGAAGAGGGACAGATGGCTGCTGGAGATGGCTCAAAATGTCCGAAGAAGGTTTTGCAACCATTCCATGCATACTAATCTCCTATACCGTCTAGGTTGCAAAGATAAAAACAGCAAGCAACACAAATGTCATGTCATACAGGTCATCTTCACGGGTGACTTTGACATGTTATCTGCACCGGAAATTGTGCCGAAGTTGCCTAACTTGAAGTATTCCTGGCTTGGCTTGGTGTTGGATGCACTCTGTGGGGGAGAAGTTATCGATAGTTCGCTAGATACGTTGCTGGACAGCTCGAGGGGAAAACGGCGTAAATAGGAGGGGATAATAAAGTCTAGAGGGCATGAGGGGATAGTATAGATGGAGGTGGTATTGAAGTGGAGTACGGAGAAATTAAAGGAGGAATGGACGGATGAATTGCGGAACAATATTTGGTGGACCAATGTGTGAATAGTATGAGCGTGTAATATTAGACTATGAGCGTGGGGGGAGGTGGTGGAGGGAGTCCGTAGTATGAGCGTGGGTCCGGAGTTGTTACTGGAAGTAGAGACTTTTTGTTGAATTTAGTACTGATCATTTGAGGAATACTTACTAATGTAGACTAAATGTACTTAGAGCATCCAGATATCAGGTTGAATATACTGAGTTTTATAGATAATGGAATTGTAAATATTTAATATGTTGTGATTCTGAGTCAATCTGTTGCAAGTTCAATCTACGTCTTGGAGTGTATATGTTGAAATCTACAAGAACTATACTATGTAAGTAGTAGTCAATAATGGAATGGTTAAGAGATAAAGGAATAAATGCAAGAATAGAGCCCTTTGACCCGTAGAAGCTGGAGAGAAATCAAGACCAAGAACCTCAATTCCACAGTCTCCAGGTATCCTAGATTCAAGAAATCCTGACTTGCCCACTTTGGAAATGCCAAATCTATCTTGTGGAGAATAGCTCGGCACGATTCAAGCCACCGAAAGTCATTCCATACAGACACGGCATCGTGATTTCCCCAGGTTCTTTTTTTTTTTTTCTTTTTTTCCTTTTTTCTTATTTGAAGCGTAATTATAGGGTGGGCCTATTGTTAATAGAAGTTATGTGGAGAGAAGTTCGCAAAATTTCCGAGATTCTATCCGGGGTCAATATGATGGAAAATGATTAATGTCTTGGAAATTACATTTTCGATTGAAAGGAAAAAATTCAGACTTGATAAACTGAGAATGTGGAGTGACCAATAGAAATCTAAGTTGATAAATTAGGTAAAATTCTAAGGGTCAGACCGGTTTTACGAAGTCTTACCTTTTTTCCAGGACATTACCCTATTTTGTGAATTATTGATCACAAGTGAGAGTATCAAGAGGATAAGATTTAGTGTCTCAGAATACATCAGTCTGTTTAAAATTCTGGAGTAGAACTCCAGTCTTCCACTGTAGAGTGTGGTATCTTGATTATGGATTCTACAATCATTCAATTGACAGTCTCCACTAGAACCTTCTCTGCTGTTGTTTGATTAGATAGGATGTTCTCTGTGGTTGAAAAAACACAAGGAGGCGTGTGAGTCTACCAATAACCTACCATCACAATAGATAATAGTGGATGTGACCATATTACCGTTTTCCACAAAAAGGGACAAATATTGGACTAAAACTCAATGCTGACCACCTACAATATCTTCACTTTCACAAGCTTGGAACTTTGAAAATGGCTATTCTCTTCGGCTTTTCATTTGAAGTTTTTCACTTCTGGGTGTATCTTCTAGACTGCCTCAATTCTTCCCTTCTGACATATATCATTACCCGTAGTTTCTCACATCGCTACCCAAAGCAAGGCTTCAACCTTCGTTTACTCAAGCGTTTGATCAAAACTCGTTTCTAACTCAGATGGTACTCTCACACGAACACGAGACCATGAACGGTCACGTTAAGGAAATATCTACTATTTGTAGTTTCCTGCTTTGATTTAAGTGTTCAAAGATCCATGTCTGCTTCTAGAGAAGCTAATTTTATACAAATCATTTAATATTCAATGGAAAACCAAAATCCTCACTAACTATCTTCAATATTCTCACCTTCATTTATAGCCTCAATTGTGTAGTCTCACTAACTCGAGTACTACCTCCAATAGTGACTCCATACCCACCTCCAGTACTCAACCAACTCAAATTCATCCCAATATAAAAATCACAATTGCAACCCAAAATTCTCAAATTCACCCAAATTCAATCTTCTCCAATTTCATTTCATCCTTTTCCACATTTTTTTTCTCTATATTATTTTCTCCAACTCTCTTCCAATACCTTCTCCCCAATCTTATCCTGCACACACCCGTCGTGTGTGGAGCCAAGTGGCGATCGTCCATACTACCATAACTTCTTCCACCATCAAACATCATGGCTTTGGTGTCTGCTGCCCCCTATATTGCCTTGCTCTCTGAGCAAGACCTGACATTGAAATCATATGCGTTATCGTCGTTGAACGACTCTGTGGACCAGCTCTGGGCTGAGATCGCCAACAACTTGAACGAGTTGGAGGAGGTATATGAAGACCCCCAGTTTGAAAAGCGCAATTTGGCTGCTTTGGTCATTTCCAAGGTCTACTACAACTTGGGTGACTTTGAGGCCCTGGTAAAGTACGGCCTCAGAGCGGAGAAGGAGTTTGATCTCGAGGAGAAAAGCCAGTACATTGAAACCATTGTATCCCAATGCATCAACATCTACAGCTCCGAGGCACGTATACGGTACTTGGGCGAGTCCTCGGAGCCAATCAACCCGCAGCTTGTGGCCGTGTTCGAGAAGATGGTGCAAAAGTGTGTTGCTGCCAACGAAATCAAGCTTGCTCTTGGAATTGCCTTGGACAGCTTCCGCTTGGACATTGTCAAGCAGATTATTGCTGACGAAGTCGCTAAAGACGAAGAATCGGGCTCTGCTTTGATCAATTACGTGTTGGTTTGCAGCAATTCCGTAATCTCCAACGCAACCTTCAGATCCGACGTGTTGAACACCTTGATTGATGCTTTGTTGTCTTTGAAGGACAACCAGGACTACTTCACTGTCTTCAAGATCATTGTGCAGTTGAACGATGCCAAGTTGGCGGTGGAGGTGTTTAAGCAGCTCATAACTAGAGGTGAACACTTGATTGCCTACCAAGGTGCATTTGATTTGGTCAGCTCGGCTTCCCAGGAACTCATCAAGAGTGTTTCCAAGGTGTTATCCGACGACGAATCCTTTAACTCCACAGAGGCTATCCCCGCTCGCTTGCTACATATTTTATCTGGTGTGCCTACTTGCGACTTGGACATCACCTTCTTATACAAGAACAAGAACATCGATATCACCATCTTGAACAAGACAAAGAACTTGTTGGAGGGAAGAAACTCCATTTTCCACTCGGCCGTCACCTTTGCAAATGCGTTCATGCATTTAGGAACCACTGACGATACTTTCTTCAGAAAGAACTTGGAATGGTTGGGTAAGGCCTCCAACTGGTCCAAATTCTCTGCGACTGCTGCTTTGGGTGTAATCCACAAGGGTAACTTGTCCCAGGGCCGCAACATCTTGAAACCATACTTGCCTGAATCCAATGGATCCGCCTACACCAAGGGCGGTTCCTTGTTTGCTCTTGGATTGATTTTCGCTGGCCACGGTGGTGAAACAATCGACTACTTGAAGCTGTTCGTTGATGAGCACGGCAATTCAGCCGGAAGTGCTGACTCCGACGTCATGTTGCACGGTGCCTGTCTCGGAAGTAGTGTCGCTGGCATGGCCTCCAACAACGAGAGCCTCTACGAGGCCTTGAAGGTCGTTTTATACTCGGACTCGGCTATCTCGGGAGAGGCTGCTGGATTGGCAATGGGTCTTGTAACTTTGGGATCTGGTAATGCCGAGGTTACCCATGACATGTTTACATACGCCAAGGAGACTCTGCACGAACGTATCATTCGTGGTTTGGCCATGGGTATTGCCTTGGTCAACTATGGTCAGGAAGACAAGGCTTTGCCAATTATTGAAGAGCTTTTTGCCCAGGAGCACGTTCTCTTGAGATATGGTGGTGCTTTCACTATTGCCTTAGCCTACGCTGGTACTGGAAACAACAACGCTATTAAGAAGTTGTTACACCATGCTGTGTCAGACCCATCCGATGATGTCAGAAGAGCCTCTGTGATTGGTTTGGGATTCTTGTTAATCCGTGACTATACTGCTGCTCCTCAAATCGTCGAGCTCTTGTCGCAATCCCACAACCCTCATGTTCGTTATGGTACTGCCATGGCATTGGGTATTGCTTGCGCAGGCAGAGCTTTGCCTGCTGCTCTTGAGGTGATTGAACCATTGACCAAGGATTCCGTGGACTTTGTTAGACAAGGTGCATTGCAGGCTTCTGCTATGATCATGATCCAGCAAAATGAGACCGCTTACCCTAAAGTTAAGGACTTCACCAAGTTATATGCGGAAACTATCAAGAACAAGCACGAGGATGCATTGGCTAAGTTTGGTGCCACGTTGGCCCAAGGTATCATCGATGCCGGTGGACGCAATGTGACAATCAGCTTAGAGAACACAAACACTAACACTTTGAATGTGAAGGCCATTGTTGGACTTGCAGTGTTTGTTCAGTCGTGGTTCTGGTACCCATTTGCACACTTCTTGTCGCTTTCGTTTGCGCCTACAGCCATTATTGGTGTCAAGGAAGATTTGAAGGTGCCAAACTTCGAATTGAATGTTCATGCCAAACCGGAATATTTCCAGTATCCACCAAAAGTTGAAGAAGCCAAGGAAAAGCAACCAGATAAGATCACCAAGGCAGTTTTATCCACGACAGCAAGAGCAAAGGCCAGAGCCAAGAAAAACCAGGCCGACAAGGGCGATGCCATGGATGTAGACTCTGAGGTGAAGAAGGAAGAGAAGTCTGAGGTCAAGAAGGAAGAGAAGTCTGAGAAGAAGGAAGATAAGTCTGAAAAGAAAGAGGAAAATGCCGACAAGAAGGAAGACAAGAGTGAAAACGATGAGAAGGCCAAGAGTGAAGAGGGTGAGGACGAGAAGATTTCATACGAGCCAGCCACAATTCGTTACGTGAAGACCCCATACAAGATCAACAACTTGTCTAGAGTGTTGCCAGCCGAGTCCAACTTCGTTTCTTTCATCAAGGACGAACGCTTTACGCCTATTCGCAAATTTAAAGGTTCTGGAGGCATCATTGTTCTCCAGGACACCAAGCAGGGCGAGCCTGTTGAAATCATCAAGACTGTGAGACAATTGAACATCACTGAGGCACCGGTTCCACAACCATTCACGTTGAGCGGCGAGGATTTGGATGAAGATATCGAGTAGACTAGAATAATAAAAGTTAATGAATAGCGCGACTGGCAACCGTCAAGTTTAAACCAGTAAAAGTAACCAAGCCAAAAATCCATGCCATACACTCAAGCAATTCCAATTCACTTTTCAAGCAGTCACCTAGCCGAAAGTGATTGTTCAAAAACAAAACAAAAAAAAAAATACTCACATCCCGAATGGCAAAAGTTCGTGCTATTATTTGTGAAATTCCGTTACTATTTAGACTTCGCGCACTCCACTTATCCATCTCTTTATGAATAGCTCACGGATGTCTTCGGAAAACTTACTAGGACGAAGCTCAGTAAGAGCCAGACTTGACTCTGACGGAATCTTCACTGGAAATCAACAGTTACACGATCCGCCACAATCTACGTTTCTAGGATGTATCCCAATCCCCACAACAGAGGTTCAAACTCACATTCCATTTAAGAACATCCTTTGGTGTCAAAATGTCGAGACTGACGACGCTTCATTCGACATAAGTTACGTGGTGGAGCACCAGAATTCTGTTTCGGTGCACCATGCCACGGTGGAGTTGCAATTGCTGGCCAATCAGACTAAACAAGACTTGACAAACCAAGTATTAAGGATGGCGTATGGCGAAAGTAAGGTGCGACCATCGGTGTTGGTGGTGTTAAACAACCATGGAGGACAGGGCCATGCGCTCAGTCTCTACAAAAAGGAGGTTCTACCAGTGTTGTCGGCGGCACACGTGGATATCACGTTCATGGAGACCAAGTACTCGAAACACGCGGTGGAGATTGGTCGCGAGGTGGATATTAACAAGTTCGACGTGGTGGCATGCTGTTCAGGAGACGGTATTCCTCACGAGGTCATAAATGGCATGTATGAACGTCTGGACCGAGTTCAGGCATTTGAGAAGTTGGCAATAGCGCAGATTCCATGTGGTTCAGGAAATGCGTTTTCACTCAGCAGTCACGGCAGCAACAAGCCAGGAGTCGCTGCATTCCACATGTTGAAGCTGACGCGGGCACAGTTGGATCTCATGGCGGTAACGCAGGGAGTAGGAGTTGACGAGAGAACAAAACTTTCGTTCTTGTCTCAAGCTTATGGAGTCATTGCAGACTCCGACATTGGAACGGAACACTTACGGTGGATGGGAGCCATCCGATTTGAGCTTGGAATTATGCACAAGGTGTTCACCAAGGCCAAATATCCGTGTGATTTGTTTGTTTCGTATGCCACCAAAGAGCAAGACGAGATCCAGCAGCATGTGGACAAACATCTTCAGAATAGCACTCCATACCGCAAGCTCTCGGAGGAGAGTTTCCAACTCAAGTTCCCGGGTCTCGACCAACCGCCTCCGTCATCGTGGGAACAGGTGCCCACGTCCACTACAGACTACTTGAACATTTTTTACGTGGGGAACATGCCATACATGCTGAGCGACGCCCAGTTCTTCCCGGCCGCGTTGCCAGACGACGGGCTCATGGACTTGGTGATAACCAAGACCTCTATACCGTTACTTACCACTGCGAAGATCCTCACGTCGGTGGATAATGGTGCACATGTCCAGTCTCCTCATACTCACCATGCTAAGATCTCAGCCTACCGACTCGTACCTCGGATCAACGACTCGCAACGCCATTATATATCTGTTGATGGGGAGAGTTTTCCATTTGAGCCGATTCAGGTAGAGATTTTCCCACGGATGCTTACGGTGTTACTTCAAGAGGGAACGTTTGTGAAGACTACATTTACCGAAAGATAGACATAAGAGAGCAAAGAGAAGAGAGAGCTGAAGAAGTGAGGACTCTCAAAAAGCAGAGCTGGAAATGACTGGCAGGGAACAACCAAGTCATTCCCATTTATTCCACCATTACAAAACAATGCATACACTCGCTGGAACTTATCTTCCAGATATGCCATCAATTTCATTATCTGGACCCAATGACTAATTAACACACTGCGATTACATGCAAGCCGCCCCAACTAATTGGCGATGCAGAACGCATTAATTCTCCACGATCTCACCGTGGTGTAATCTACTAAGCGGGCCCAATTTCCCCTCCTTGCCAACCCAAGAATCCTTTTAAATTTTCTTTAACCTTCAACTTCCCCAGAACTAACTATATGCTGAAATTTTCACCCCTCACAAAACTTGTCTCTCCTCTCTGTAATTCTGGTGACTAACGTCACAGTTTTACCTAGTGCGCATTTCCAGCCGTTTCCGGCCCCTCACTCTCGTCCATCACCGTGGGGCAAACCTGAGCTGTTTCTCAAACGGCGGATAGAAATTAAAAAACAATCGTACAATGGACGTCATCCAGGCCCCTTGTTCCTCCACACAATACCTCACATCACCTGGACCGCTGCCCAGCCCAGTGACCTAATCCAAAATTCTTGTCTACTCCGCTGGTCTATACACTCCACTGCCTCTATCTTGAATTGTCCATCATCAAACTAGTAACTACTCCTCGTTGACAACTCTGCCAGGAACAACATGCGCTCGTTCTCGCTAGAAAGGTTCAAGAACAAGGTAGCGCGTCGCTCATCTGAGCCGTCCATCCTCCAGACTTCAAAGTCCACGGGGTCCGATCGTCGAAACTCCATCGCCAACCCCACCATTGTGATCTCCGACCCCGATACGGCGTCCCGCGCCGCCAACTCGCGCCTACGTACTTCATCGCTCTCGTTAGTGACTCCAAGCAATCGTTCGCGTCTGAGAAGCGTGTCGAAGAAGCAGGCCAAAGAGCTCATTCGCCAGGAAACGTCGCTGGTGATTCTGAAGAAACTTGCCAACGTTTTGAGCGACTTGGGGCTCCAGCTGCCCATACCGTTAAAGTCTTCTAGTGGCTCGGGGCAACTGAAGCTGATCAAGTTATATGTTGCCAACTCCAACGACTGTATCTACTTGGCTCCGGCCAGTTCTGCCAGTTTTACCTACGAAGACGTGGAGAACGGCGGCAACGATATCCCCGAGGATTTACTACGGGGCGATTCTAATACAAGCACTCAAGGTGGCAGCTCTGGAATGTTGTGGATAGACTCGGAGGACCCGACCGATACCAACTCCTTTGACTCCGGAAGAATGTCCGACACCGATATCGAAGACCGCACGCCGGGACCTCCCGATGACAGCACCAGGCGGCTTCGAGCCAAGATGGAATCATTCCATCTGCCGAACTACTTGTGCACGCAAATCGACTCAGACTCTCCCATTCCTCATCTCTTCGCAGTCATCGTGGACTTGAAGAAAGAGTGTCAGGTGAAGACCGTCAACATCCTGTTTCTGTCCGGTGTTAGCACGCTATGGCCCATATTGGAGCCCCACAACCGCTACAATCAAAAGGAGCGTTTCAAAATTGGCTCACTCGAATGGGTGGTGTCCATGCACGATGCTGACTACTATATCAGCACCACTAATTCAAACGACACGAGACACAGAGACTTGACGCCCGAGCACTTAGCCAGACGTACAAGGAAGTACAAGTTGGCTTCTGTGCGCAATTTGGCAGAAGGAACTGATGCCACCAATCATGACGGAAACCCAGTGTTCGTCAGCCAGCATCTTCTTAACTCTGATTTGGAAGTCAATACCCACTCAAGTGCACCCGAAAGTTTCCCCGCTGGAATCTATGTGTTTTTGTTGCCAATCCTACTTCCACCTCACATCCCTGCTTCTATTAACTCCGTCAACGGTTGTTTGAACCACAGGCTATCTGTTCTGGTGAACAAAATCAGCGAGAAGTTAAACAGAAAAGTTGTGGTCAACGCGTTATTCAATTTGCACATGGCTAGAACACCTCCTTCCTTGGCGAGTTCCATTGCAGATAAGCCCATCTATGTCAACAGGGTTTGGAATGATGCGCTTCATTATGTGATCACATTCCCTCGGAAGTACATTTCTTTGGGTTCCGAGCACACTATTAATGTCAAGCTTGTTCCGTTAGTGAAAGATGTCATCATCAAGAGAATCAAGTTTAATGTTTTGGAACGTATAACCTATGTTTCTCGTGATCTTTCCAGAGAGTATGACTATGACGGCGAGGATCCCTTTTTGGCAAGGTCTCTGAACAATAAAAACAGAGAAAGAGTGGTTGCAATCTGCGAATTGAAGACAAAACATAAGGCTTCCTCCACTGCAACTCCAGAGCCATACAAAGAAGAAGTTATCAAGTGTCCAGAAAACAATATCTTGTATTCCTGCTATGAAACTAACAACAACGCAGATAAGACGGTGATGGTCGCTTCGCCCTTGGATATCAATATTGCCTTACCTTTCCTCACCACCCGATCTGATAAAGGTATTAACTTGCCCAGTCAGGAGGAACCCGGAGATCTTGACTTGAGAAGAACTTTTACCAATTCTTCAAGACGCAGCTCCACAAATACCACGAATAACGTCAGAAAGAATTCTGCTCAGGGTCCGATGTGTCCTTCTTCACCAGTCATAGGCGCTCTTGAAACACATATTAGCCATATGAACGAAGAACAACTTTTGAACGGTGAACTTAGCGAAGATGTGTTGGAACTCGATTCTTCATTGATGGCTCCTGATGAGCATTCAGGTATTGAGAACTTAAGCCAGGGATACACCACCACGGCCAGGGCGCTTGCACCAGACTCTAACTTCCGTCACATCCAGATTTCGCACCGACTTCAGGTTTGTTTTCGTATCTCGAAGCCAGACCCTGCTGATAACTTCAGAATGCACCACTATGAGGTTGTGGTGGATACTCCACTTATTTTGTTGAGTGCTAAATGCAATGATGAATCCATCCAATTGCCACACTACGACGAGATTGATGTCCAGACGCCACCACCACAGTCTAGACGGGAAATAAGTTTCAGAATGCCTACCTACAATAATAGTGGAGTTTCTATTAAACCTTTAGGTGAATTTGGAGACGATCAGCTCCCCTCCTTCGAAGAAGCTATCTCCGCTTCCGCATCTCCAATCATGAGATCGATCTCCTTGGTCGAAGATCAAATCAGCAGAATGAATTCATTAACACCATCGGATCCTACACCAGCTTACGAACGCAATCCAAATGTTGCGGATGAGGTCATACCTCCATTGAGTATTGACGACTTGGTGATCGACCCTAAGAAAGTCACTAACCCGAGACGCCAGTCCGCCATCAAATCCTCTTTGCTGAATTCATTTGCACCAAACGTGAATCCTTTACAAAGAGATAACGCTACGATCAGCACAGCTTCTTCCTCAAAAAGTACGACATCCTCCGGAATTTCTACGGGAACCACAGGAACCGGAGACAAATCGTACTCGGATGCCTCACCTTCTATTCCTAGCCTGGCTTCCATAGTCAGCGATTTGGACTCTACCTCTAATGCAACTTCGGCGATGAGCACTCTGGATAGTAGCTCCGAAGCACCTGAACTTCACACTCCTACGGTCGGACAATCACTAGCTGACTGCATGGCTGAAGAGCAGGAACAGGAATCTGATACGGAGCAGGCTCCTAGCAGATTGGTAGATGATTCAGAGAGTATTATCACTCAGGAATCGCAGTTTGTTCAAAAGCTTCCTTTACTTCAAAATATCAGCCAGGACAATGTCCAGAATGAAACATGCTATGCTAACACGACCAATGAAAACTTGACCAAGTTACTGACAGACACCCTCAATGATGAGGTTCAGTCTCCAAGCACGTTTCATGCATACTGATTTATAATTCTATTAATAATATTCATATTTTGCTAGTTATCATCTCGTGGTTGGCCCACACCCGTGCACCAGGCATTATCGTATCATACCAACTGGATAGTAATCGAAGCATTCATCACTCAATTTCATTTCCCTGTGTGGTGATTATGTCTCTTATCCCGAAAAATGGCAAGGTTGCCGTTGTGGGTGCTGGTATATCTGGTCTCACATATAGTTATTTCCTTCTGAAACTCCGGCCGGACGTTTCCATCTCCATTTTGGAATCATTGGCACGTCCTGGCGGATGGATCAGTACAGAAAAGCTCAATGATGCTGGAAAAGAAATAATACTAGAAAAGGGTCCTCGAACTCTTCGTGGAGTCAGTGATGGGACGTTGCTAATCGTAGATATACTTCGACACCTACAGTTAGAGAACCAGGTGGAGGTGATGAAGTCAACCTCAATTGCCAACCGTAAATGGCTCTTGGATCTGTCAAATAACCTCGTTCAAGTTCCTAACTCGGTATCTCTGCTTTTAAAGTTCTTGGGTTCGGATGTTACTGATGGTTTGGTTCGAGGTGTGTTGAGAGAGCCATTTCGGAGTAAACTGACTGATGCCCAAGATGAGTCGATCCAGTCGTTTTTTCAGCGTCGATTTGGGTCTCCCGAAATCGCCGATAACATTTTAAGTGCTGTGATGCATGGGATTTACAGTGGAAATGTGGCCAAATTGAGTGTTCAGACCACATTGCCTAGTTTGGTGGAGATGGAGAAGAAAGATGGCTCAATTGTCAAGAGCATGTTACGAAGGATGAGGTCTCAAAAGAATAAGGTACTGCCCACTATAAATGAGACACTTGCTCAGTATGAGCTGTTGATTTCGCCAGATTCCAATCTCGGACAGCTTTCTCAATCTCTCAAGAAGTTTCCTATCTTAAGATTACAAGATGGACTCCAGGTGTTACCAAACGCTTTGGCCGAACTGCTTCTGCGCCAGAACAACATCACAATCAATTATGAGTCTGAAGTAGATTCTCTTGACTTGAAATCTGGTGCTCTCCTGGTTAATGGGAAGAAAGACAACTACGATCATGTTCGTTTTACACTGGGAGCAGCCAGATTACTGGAAGTGGTAGGCAGAGATCCTGAGCTTCAACAAGTACTTAATCTGTTTGAGTATTCATCGATTTTCATGGCCAATGTTTACTCTAAGAAAGGAGGACTCATTCCTGCCAAAGGAAACGGGTTCGGATTTCTTGTTCCGAGTCGCAACTCGAATCCTGAGTCGCTCTTGGGCGTTATTTTCGACTCGGATACCGAGCTGGATGCCGAAAAGTTCTTTGGAGGGTCCCAGGTTGCGAAAGTTTCCTACGATAAGGTGACGTTGATGATGGGAGGACATTACTTCAACGAACGGGGGATTCCTTCCACCAGCATTAATCTTAGAGCGGCCAGAAATGTATTGTCAAGCATTTTGGGAGTCAAATTGGATAATTACAACATTATTTTGAGAGATGAAGCCACGGAAAACTCTAAGGAGGTGAAATTAGAAGATAATGATCTTCTCATCTCGTACAATCTCCATAAGAATTGTATCCCACAGTACAATGTCGGATTTCTGGATAAAGTGAAAAGCATGGTGCGGATTGTGGACGAAAAGTCTAAACGTAAGGTTAGCATTGGCGGTACCAGTTTGGGGAAATTAGGAGTTCCCGACTGTGTGATGAATAGTTTGGAAGATGCATTGGCACAAGGTAGGTAGACTCTGGGACGAAGGTCGATGTTGGTAAGGTCGATGTTTATTGGCTATGGTACATAATATACAAAATAGACGGATGCAATGGTTAATGAGTCTGGAGAGATGATAACACGCAGACGGACAGTTGATGGCTACTCCTCAGCCAAAAGCTTTTCAGCCAGTTCGATACATTTGGACTTAGACTTAGAAAAGTCGATATGCAACGGCTTGCCAAAAAAAGGGTGATCCAGTAGTGATTTCAATGTCCGGGCTGCCGCCTCCTTGCTCTCCATAATCACATGAGCCTGTCCTCTCAACTTCATGTTGATGTCTAGCACATCGCCATATGTTGAGAAGAGTAGGTATAAGTTGTGCTTGAGGAGCGACCGACTGATCTTATCGTTGAGATTGTGAACGTAAAGGGTCTGCTGGACCTCCAGACGAGGTTTTTTGGACGGCGTATCTGCGTCGTTTGCTCGTCTTTTAGGAGGATTTACCATTAGTTGAAGATGGTGTAGTGAGAGATACAGGACGTACTAGTATCACCATGTTGATGTACAAATACTCACATTATGAACATTATTTTTTGGTTTGTGTAAGACATACTTCAAAATACACAAAATTAAACGTTGAAAGATAATATACTTACAATTACGTTGTCATGTCTTTCTACTTATGCTATCTTTGTACATGTTACAGTTTACTCTGAGAAGTAGCACCCATGCAAGCCATCACGTATACAACAGCCTTGCTAATCTCAGTAGCCAATCTATTTACTAGACTGGATGAGCATCTGTAGTCTTTCTTCAAACTCGTGCTCGTCCAACTTCTCCATCATCTCTTCCAATTTGGGTCCAGCCATAAAACCCGGAAGATCATGAATGGAATATCCACACCGATGGTCTGTAACTCTATTCTGCGGATAATTATAGGTTCTAATTTTATCCGACCGATCAGTGGTGGTTACCTGGTCTGTTCTGAGCTTCTTCTGCTCGGCAATTTCCTGTTCTCTTTCCAACTGAGCCAATCTGGCCCTTAAAATCAGAAATGCCTTGGCCTTATTCTTTGGCTGGGACCGCTCATCTTGCTGAACAACCATAATTCCCGTAGGAATGTGCACTAACCGCACTGCCGAGTCCGTAGTGTTCACATGCTGTCCACCTTTTCCTCCTGATCTCATGGTATCGATTCTCACTTCGCCTGGAGCAAACAGCCTCTCATCTTCACGCAATGATTGCTCTGTACCATCAGACATCTTGGGCAAAACCACCACGGCGGCTGTGGATGTGTGGATGCGGCCCTTTGCCTCGGTAGCTGGGATTCTCTGCACTCGATGGACTCCACTTTCATGTCTCAAACTATTGTAGGCTCCGGGAGCGTCGATACTCACAATCGCCTCATTGAGAAATCCGTTTCCACTGCTGCTCTCACTAAGAATCGTATAAGGCCACCGCATGAAGTTGGCGTAGTTGATATACATGTTGAGCAAGTCCTGGGTGAAAAGACCAGCCTCCGAGCCCCCCACGCCAGGTCTGAGCTCCAAAATGGCTGGTTTGTCGTTGTGCAAGATGGGAGGCAAGAGTCTTTTCTGGAGAACTTGGCTGGTTTTCACCAACGAGGGTACAGCTTCTTGTAGTTCTATTTGAGCCTCATCAACCAACTCCTGATCACTTTCTTCATTGATGATGTCTACCAAACTAGCCAAGTTATCTATTTCACTCTGGTACTTGTGATAATTGTCCAAGATCACCGAAAGGTTCGAGAAACGGATGCTGGTATCCAGATCGAAGGTGCCCAGCGACATCTTTTTTTCAACTTCGGCGAACTCTGTAGTCATGGCTTTAGCTCTCGCTAGAAGTAGCGGATGCATGGGCTGACAAAACTGCTCCAACCGGACGATCTCCCGGGTGGAGTTCCATCGGATCTGTCTGGCCACTCCCCGTATACTGAACATGAAGAGAAGATGAAGTATTCTGTACACTAGTATACATTCCACTAACCACTTCACTAACCTCCAACTATACCATTGGAACCGCAATAATGTCGTCGGAATCTAGACCCATACAATTGTCTGACTTTGTTGTGGCCATTCAAGATCTTTCTGATGAGAACCTATTGTCGTTGCAAAGACAGCTTACAACCTCCACGCAGAAGTTGAAAGAGACAAATAGCCTACTTGAAGTGGAAATCACACACACAAAAGATGAAGACGAACTGAAGCTTTATAAGGAGACTATCGATGAGAATCATGTGGTTTTGATGAGCCAGCAAAGACGCCTTGACGCTCTCGAGGAAGAGTTGATGTCTCGAGGTTTAGCACAGAAGGACGAGAAAGGTGTCTATCTTTGAAGCTTAAGATCAAAATAGATGACGATATATGATTATAATGACTAGAATTTGAGAGATAAGAAGAGTGGTTGAGTGTTAGTACGAATTAAGTTGGAGAGGAGTTTGACTACAAGGTTTGAAGTACACTTCAAAGGCTCAGACTTCGAGGAAATGTAAACTCATGAAGTAAGTCAGATCAAGTTGCTGGCCCTCAAATATACTGTGAAGGTGAATATAACTGATCCGAAAATCTTATCCGATGCCAAATCAGCCATATCTGATCCATACTGACCATGGTCAATTGCCTCTAGTGATTAGTTCGACTAGTATATCCTAAAATATCTCAAGTGACACTGGTCCTTTACTCTAGCTATTTACAATTACTCCTTCTTCACCGTGGTGGCCTCGGTTCCAAACAACTTCTTGAGGAATGGCTTCTCGTCCATCCGGATCGGATCCTCTGGTCTCTTGCACACCAACATCCATGTTGACCCCAAGTGAACACGCTTCTCGAATGTGATATCCAAGCCTGCCTCATCCACCAACTCGCCAATATCCAAATTCCACCGACATGCCCATTTCTTCATTCTCTTCTCTGCCCGGAAATCCAAGTGGTTGTTGACAAAGTCCCATGTGGACCGTCCATGCTCCAACAATACAATTCTTCCTCCTGGCCTTAACAATTTTTGCATATTTTTCAATGCAGCTACAGGGTCCTCATGGGCGCACAAACCGAATGCCTCAATGATGGTGTCGTACTTGAATGATTCAGATGCCAAATCCACCAAATTCTCAGCTTTACCCACGGCAAATGCCACATTCTTGAACTTAGGATACTTGGCACGGAACTTCTTCTGTGTCTCTTCCACCATCTTTTCCGACGAGTCCATAAACGTGACGGACTCCACCTGGTCGAGGTTAAGGTAGGGAATGTTCCTACCTGTTCCACATGCAACCTCCAAAACGTCTCCCTCAGCCTGCTCCATCAACCAGCCACGACGAATTCCCATGAACACACCCCGCTCTTCCCAATTGACAGCACTGTCATATTCTGCTGCTTTTTCGTCGTAAAACTGCGTGGTATCTTGAGCAGGCATAATGTTGGGGTTGGTGGAATTGGTCACCGCGATGTCCTTGGCCTCAGAATTGACACCAGGCTTAGCGGGCACAGTGTCGTCATCAGCTGCAGCAACCTTCACTGGACGCCGTGCTTGGCGGTTGTACCATTCCTCGAGATCCTGAGGAGTAGGCTCAAAGAGCAAATCGTACTCAAAAATGTTCTTTCTTCTAAACTCCTTACGCATCATCTGGTAGAGACGAAACTTCTTTTCTTCACGAGGCTTGAGCTTGTCGCCGCTGAAAGCTTTGAATTTCAAATACTCATACTCGCTGAGACTAGCTGGGTCAGCCTTGTACTTTGCATTAATCACCTTCATTTGCTTATCTTCATAGTAACGGTCTCTCATGTAGTAGTAAAATGCTACAAGCATCACTGCAAACATTCCAACGTAGTACTTGGTCATTCTTTTCTTGAATTCGAGCGTTTGGACATAGGCAGCCCATTGCTTATATTTTGGCAACTTTTCGAGATCTCGTTTGTGTTGAGCCTTCTTGTAGTCGATTGGAAATGGCGTTTTCAGGTAGTAACGACTTCCCACAGTGAATGTCTGTCTGAGAAGCATCAGCCGAGCAGGCAAGACCCGTATGGATCTGGCCATAACTGACGATACGGGCAATCTCAACATGGAGTAGTGAGATTTTTTCGATTTCGCATCCAAATGTTCTAGGAAGAGTCGTCTACTTAGAGAATGAAGTGATATATAAAATTTTTGATTTCCATAAGTATGAGATCAAAATCATGATTTTGATTATGAATTGCTGAATGTACAGCTTCTTGCTATTTCAGGTTCGTGATAAACATATACATGAAACACCTATATGGACATATTAAGTAGATTATCATAAAATATATAACGATAACGAAAGACCAAAAACAGGAGAAAAAGAAAAGAAAAGACGGGAAGAGAGAAACAAGTACAGGAAACAAACTAATGTAAAGCAATAAATACAATTCCGATTCTTCCACTCCTAATATTGATACATACGGACTTCGAAAGTAAGTAGTGCGCTGCACAAAACCACCTCCACAACTTGTCGAGATCGAAGGCAAACTAATCAATCAAACTCCTCTCCATGTCCGAACTCACAGAAACCTTGGAGTCAGCCAGCGTGGCCGCCTCGCAAAAGAACTACGATGAGGCAGAGAAGAAATACTATGAAGCCATCAACGCCACATTTGATGGTGAAGACCAGGTTAAAAGATCGAAGTTCTTGCAGGACCAAGAGACGGCTATTCTTGAATTGGGCAAAGTATATCAGGAACTCGCCGCTGCAGACAAGTTACATGACTTGGTGAGCAACTCTAGAAACGTGTTGGGTGGTTTCGCCAAGTCGAAAACCGCCAAAATCATCAAGACCTTGGTGGAGGATTTCGACACCGTCTCCAACGCAATTGATCTACAGATTCAGACCATTAAGGAGTCGATTGAGTGGGCAGTTGACAATAAACTCTCATTTTTGAGACAGCAATTGCAGTTGAAATTGTCGGCCAAATTGTATGAGAAGGGCTCGTACCAAGAAGGTATTAAAATCATCACTAATTTGTTGAGGGAATACAAGAAGTTGGACGATAAGTCCTCGTTGGTGGAGGTACAGTTAGTGGAGTCGCAGATTTACCATGCTTTGCGTAATATTCCCAAGTCGAGGGCTGCATTGACCAGCGCCAGAACATCCGCCAATTCCATCTACTGTCCTACACTTTTGCAAGCTGACCTTGATTGCCAGAGTGGTATCTTGAACGCGGAGGATAAGGACTACAAGACCGCTTTTTCGTACTTTTACGAGTCGTTTGAGGGTTACAACTCCCAGAGCGATCCTCGCGCCATCACATTGTTGAAGTACATGTTGCTTACCAAAATCATGTTGAACTTGATTGACGATGTCAACATCATCTTGAACAACAAGAACGCAGTAAAGTACCAGTCAAGGGATATTGATGCCATGAAGGCCATTGCATCTGCGTACTCCAATAGATCGTTGAAAGATTTTGAGTCTGCGCTTGTCACATACTCCACCGAGTTGAGATCCGACCCTATCATCAAGAACCACTTCAACGCATTGTATGACAACTTGTTAGAGCAGAATTTGTTGAAGATCATCGAGTCTTACAGTGTGGTGGAGTTATCGCACATTTCCAAGACGATAGGCTTGAACATCCAGCAAGTGGAGGGAAAGTTGTCGCAAATGATTCTAGATAAGGTGTTCTACGGAGTCTTGGACCAGGGTAACGGATGGTTGATCATCTACGACCAGCCTAGAACCGATACCTCATATGAGGCTTCTTTGGACTTGATCAAGAACTTGTCTGGTGTGGTTGACTTGTTGTACGAGAAGGCATCATCTTTGAATTAGAAGTAGTGATACAGCTATAATACAGGAAATCAACTCATGCAAAGATTCCTTTTATGCCCCGTTCGCTGGCAACGTACGCCACATCTCCGGCCAACGTGACGAATTCCCCGAGTCTGCCACATGAAATGAAGCAGTTCATCAAGTCATATTTTTTGTCATTAGCCACAGCATTAACAAGGTCAAATGCCTCATGAATGTACTTCCAATCGTGATGTCTGGATTGTTGTAGAACTTGCAAAAGCTCAATGATGAAGTAAGGCACGTAAATGTTTCTGTACTCTTTGTAGATTTCAACTCGCTCATTATCCGAGCAAGAGGAAATTGGTCCCGAGAACCAGTCGAAAATGAGAGAGTGGAGCTTACCGATGGTTTTCTCAATCGACTTGGCCACGTCCTTGGAGCTCCAGAACTCTTTGGATTCGGCATTAGCATCTTCGGTAAAGGTCTTCCATTCTTGTAGAATGCGCAATGTCTCCACTAACAGATCGTATTGCATGAGCTCCTCCTTATCATCTTCACTGATCAGAGTAGGCGGCGAGCTTTCTGACATGGATTTGGTGTGAAGGTCAAGGTCGTAATCCTTGAGCAATGTTCTGAATGCTTTGTTTTTGGAGAATGCTAAAATGGACTTCAAGCGTCCAGTCAACAAGAAACGACGGATAACTGTCCGAGAGGCATTGATGGCGTCTTCGTACATTTTGTTTTCGAATAACCATTCCACAGACTGGTACAATGTGATATCCGTCTGGTCCACAACCTTGTCTTCGACCTTAATTTCTCCCTGAGGATCGTATGCTGGCTCAGTCTCGGCCATCACTCTCTCCACAGTACGTTTCAACACATTGTTGATTTTGTTCTCGTACTCATAGCCCACATCCTCGTTGCTGGATGCATTTGGTGTGTCCAGTGGAGAAGTAACACCGAGCCTTTTAAAGAGTTCGAGTTGTCTGGCACGACTGTTGGGGTCGGTGATGGTGGACAAGAAGATGGAGTAGCACTCACGTACATCCTTCTCATCGGGAATGAATGCCAAATAAACAGGCACAAGGTCCTGATCACCCTGCTCTGATAACATGGAAATGTAACTTGTCAAAAACTTGGTGACGGTTTTGTTTCCTTCTTGGAAGTTGAGAATGACAGACACAACAGCCAAATGGACCAATACTCGGAGAACATATGCATCTTCCATCAACTCCGCCTTGTTGGACTTGTAAGTGTTGTGTAGAAACATGTTGAGCTGGTTGATCATTACACTACCTAAAATCACTCGAAGAGGGCTGGCACTTTCAGCCTTGGTAGTTGGTGCTTTCAGCAACGAGTTGAGAATCTCTTCAATGGATGAGTGTGGAGGAGTGGGGAAGTTTACCAGTGATAACTCCTCGTCATCGGAAATGGTACTCTTCAAGAAATCCCGGATGTGCAGCGTATAGAGCTGATTCAAGTATAGAAGGAGACATTGCTCCCAGTTTGCACCGGAGTCCTCGATTCCTTCGGATTGGTCACCGCCACAAAGGAAACTGTAGATGAGCTTTTCGTGGGTTGTAAGTCCTGTGGCCAGCGCTAATTTGCTCACGGTCTGGTACCACATGTACTTATGACGAATTCCTCCTGGCTGATCTGATGAGATATCTTCATCCATGGCGTCCACTAAATCTCCGTCTAAAATAGGATCCACGTAGTCCTGTCTAGAACCCACCAATATGAGTGCCATGGTGAAATTTCCTGTTTCGCTGGCGTAGTCAATGGCTCTTTGAATGTCACCCTTGAGTACCAATTTGTAGATCACAGCAAAATTCTGATCGTCCATATGCTTGTCAAGCGGCGAGATCTGCTTCTGCGAACGGAGAGGAGCATCTGCGTCCATGTTATCCACGTAGTCAACCATCTGTGCCAGCGGAGCCAACGAGGATAAATTCTTGCTTTCTATGGCCACTTTGGTGTTGGTCCATTTAGCTGGCTGAGATGCAACGTCACTGTTAACATCCTTAGCATTATACTGGAGCCAGTCTATTATGAGGAGAAGTTCCTTGACCTTGTTGTTGCGGCTCAAGTATGCGTCTTTCTTGACGTCCAAAGATGCATACTCTGGAGCGTCCAATGTGTCTTGATCAGAGAATCTGAAGGAGTAGAGTACCTCCACGAGGTGCCACAACTTTGCTTCCAAGTCCCACGACTCAAATTCACGCTGGTCCGCCTCGGAGGCGCCATTGTCGGCGATTTTCTGGCCAATAGCCAAAGCTCGAGAAGCTGCTATAGACGTGAAGTTTCGGATGACATCAAATGGGTCTGCACGGCCGCCAGAGAGTTGGAAATTCTCCAAGATTTTGGCAAATTGTGTCTCGGCCGAAGTGAGTAACACTCCATTGGATATTGATGAGTCCATGGCTGGAGAAGTTCAGTTGTGATGTGTTTTTGAGCTAGTGAGATAGAACATTCAGGTCGTGCGATGCACAGAAGAGTTGGAACATTTCAAACATGAATTGGATGAAATGATACAAAACAAGATTTTTTTCTTTTTTCTTCCTGACTCATGCTTTTTTACTCTTTATGATTTCTGTATGTGTTTCGAATCACTAAACCTCTATTCTCCATTTTTTTTCTGCTTCTTTGATTCACTTTCCGAGTCTCACTAAATTCTCACTGTAGTGTCACTCGGTGATCACATTCAAGTTCCTATACTACTAATTGGTTCTTGCTTAACGCAGTAAATTCTTCTCAGATATCTTAACTCGATACTATTCCCTCTTTTCCTCTATGGTCTACTCCTTAATACTTTCCCCATTTCTCTTCATCATCAACCATACTACCCAGGTTCTCAGAGGTACTGGTGCAGGACCCATATCGCCTCCACCGTATCAGCCTGCACCAACCCCTGATAACTAACCACATAATCCACATCTTCAACCATACAAAAACATCCCCACTCGGACCAATTGTACATAGTATTTCTAAACTTGCAAACATGTCCGAATCGGAGCTCCGTGAAGAGCATTCTGTGTTTGGAGAGGAGGACAACAATCCGTTCCCCCACACATCGGGCATTGCTAGTTTAATGCTGAGCAGACGGCCGGAAAACGAGGAAAACGGCGCAAATGGCGAGACTACCGGTGATATGGCACTGAGGAATTCTACTGGAACTAACTCCGAGGTGCTGGGACCATCGAACGGCTCTGATTCCTCACTTAATGCCTCACCGAATGGAGACTCGCATCCAAGAGCTCTGGACGAAGTGGACGAGTCGCTATTGCTCTATAGGGGAGATCGAGAGCCCTACAACACCGTTTATCTCAATTACGAGAACCGTGTCTCGAAATTGCTTAGTCCAGAGACAAATGCATCCATTCATATCAGTGAGGCAGGGAAGTCCAATGAAGGAATGACCAACTCGCTGAAGAAGTACATTGTTTACACCATCAAACTTATCAACGGTGATAACGCTAAGGAGGAGCTCCAGACACGAAGGCGCTATTCAGACTTTGAGAGTCTTCGTGATGTCCTTACCAAGGTATTTCCCCTTTTGATCATTCCACCTATTCCTCCCAAGAATTATTTCACACTCAATGTTCTCAATGGACTTGTGGGCTCCAATACTTCAAGCTCGGTTTCTACTAATGGAAACGGCTCATCGGCGCCGGAAAGCTCAAACGGCCTGTCTGGTGCAACATATTCTTACATCAACTCCAACCACTTGAACAAGAATAGGTTGATCGAGCACCGCAAGAGACTTCTCTCAAATTTTCTTAATAACTGCTTGCACATTCCTCAGATTCGAAATTTGGAATTTTTTGCTAAGTTTCTCGACCCATCTGCCAATTGGTCCGACGAGATCATGCTCATCAACAGCCAGCTTCCTAAATCGGTATACCAGCTGAATCCCGAGAATGGGCTCCGTACAGATCCGCTCTATTCGGATTTCCCACTTCCTGTTTCGGTCAATCCCCTAGGTATTCCGTTTTTCAAGAATGCTAAGAAAATAACGAAGACCACAAACAAGTTGCTAGGCACAGGTGCCAGCACAGAGCCAACAACTACAGAAGAAGATGCTGCAAATGAAAATGGTAACGGTAACGGTGAGGTTCAGAATCAGGTGGTGCGGACTTCTCACCTCGATTATATCAATAAAAAGATCATGGACAACTTCATTGGTCTATCCAGTGACTACGTGGAGCTAGGTACCATTCTAAATACGTTTTCATTGTTGTGGGCAGACTGGCAGAAGGTTAAAATCGGCAAGAACATTGACCCAGAGATTGTGAAGCCAGATGTTATTTTTGACAAGATAGGTGTGGCATATGATCGGTCATACATAACGATCAATGCATTGATTGGTGAACTCGAAACAAAGTTCTCTGAACCTTTGGGTGAGGCTGTCCAATATTCTGCCATTTTGCAGTCTGTCAAGAAGTTTCAAGAAAGAAAACTCAAACAGAAGGACTTGTTAGACACAGAAGTGAATGAGAAGAAGAAAGAACTAGCCGAGTTGAGAAAAGCTGAACTTGAAGCAACAAAGATGGAGAACGCATTGAATAACGGAGTTTTGAGAGCAGGCGAGGGAGAAAACGCTTCGAACACGTCGAAGACTCCAGCCAAAAAGAGACTTTTTCCTAACATGAGCTCTTTTAAGAAGATCACCAAGTACGTATCGGATATCATGGACCAGAACCCTGAAATTACAAGGAAACACAGAGTTACCCAGTTGCAGACCAAAATCAGTACTCTAGAACAGTGTCAGAACATTATGCTAGAAGACATTTCCTACATTACCGATGAGCTTGATAAGAACTTTAAATCATTCCACCAGCAGGAATTCAAGTCTATTTATCAAATTCTATTGAGTTACAATGGAATCATGATTTCATGGGCAAAGAAAAATATCGAGATCTGGGAAGAAATTAAGGAAGAAATCGAAACATTCGGCTCATAAGAATTCCTTTAAGTAGCGGATTGCCGCTGGAGCCAACTTCGTAAGGCCTTTGTATTTGGCCATGTCGTCTGGGAACTTCTCAAGAGCACCAAGCAATCTTTGGCCAACCTCTTCAGGTTGCGACTTGAAGTCGCTGAATGGGTGCAAGTACGTTCTAATAGTGAAAACAATGGCACCAGTCTTTGGCAAACGCGTAAGCATCTGTCTTTCACTTCTATAGTGAACCTGTTTGTCGAAGTCAAGATCTTCATACGGAATAGCCCTGCGGACTTCCTCTTCAGACAAGTGGTATCCCTTGTTGTCATCGTCAACATAAAACTTGTTGTGTGCTTGAATGGAGAAGTTTGCACGGCCCACGAACTGGCAGGGCTGAAGTCTCTGAAAGTATCTGTTCATAGAAGTTCTGAGAATACTCTGGTAACCAGGGATAGGTTCGTGAATGCTGGTCAAAGGCTTGTTAAACTTGTCCCGAGGGTCGAAGCCAGCTGCAAAAGCAAACACACCTGCCTTGAAATAGTACTCATTGCCAAATTCGGGGTCGTCGAGCGTCTCATCTGGCATCATAATAATACAGTCCTCTTCCACAGTTCTTGTCAAGAGATGTAATAACTTTCTGGTATCAATGTCCCCAGCAGTAGCAGGAATGTCTTCCTTAGTAATGCTGTTGTGGACGCTGGTTCCATCGCCATTTAACTTAAAGTACATTGGATACTTGTCACACATGTACTGAATAATGACATCGTACAATTCTCTCACGGCAGGGTCGCCGATCTCCGAAGTGAAGACCGTGCTAGCCTCCGTATCCTTGTCCGAGTCGTAAGCAGGATGTGAGTTGGTGATCAACTTGGTTTTCTCTTCAATACGGTCAAGATAAGTATCTTCTATCAAGAGCCAATCATCAGGCTTGAAACTGCGAATGCCCATAGTCAACTTGTACTCTTTATCCTTGAATGGATAAGACTTTGCAGGTTCCTTATGGTCCCATTTGAAATCTGGCAGCACAGCATTGGTCTTGATTTCCTTGGGAAATTCCGACTCGCTCTTGGTTTCTGTAGGTCTAGATAAGCTCTTCTTTGGCCGAAGAAAGTAGAAAGCAGATAAGAAGAAGAAAGGAAGGAACAACGTCCAATTAATATGCACTTGCTCCCAGTTCAACAGCATGTAAAAGGAATAAAAATATTGGAGGAGTAAAAAAAAGTATGTGGTCTCTGGGAGTAAAGAGTATATAGTGTAGGTGATTCACAGGGCGGAATTTCGCACCCGATCTGGCCATGTTTCCGCAGCCACCAATGGAAGTATCACCGTTCAATGGAAGAAATTGATAGCGGAAACTGGATAACGCAGGTCATTCCTAACATAAAATTGTTTATGTTCTTCAATTTCTCTCAAATTATTTGAAGTCAGTAATTACTGCTTGGTGACCACGGTGATAGGTTTCCGGGCATTGCGCCTATTTCCCAATTCGACCACTAATTTATCGGAAAAAGTCCGACTGTGCACAACTACCACAATATGGGGCAAGCCAACTTGTTTCAAATGGAATTGTGTAGAAGATTATCGAAATTTACGAAGCCGCTCATTTTTGACTCTGAATATTGAGAATCTGGGGTATTTGCCTATAGGGTTTTAAATACCCTAGACAATAGATTGGTACCTTGTATGCAGAACACATCGAAGAAAAGTTCATAGGAACAAATTAAGTTAGTGGTATTCAGACACTTGAAATAAGATGTCGACTTCAGTATTGCTTGTTTCGAAGTTTTTTAGTAACGAACAGAAGCTTCAGTTTGCTGAAAATCTTGCACTGGAGCTTGAAAGCCTGGAAAATGCTGCTATTCTCAGCGACCTCATCGCGGAGCTCGATGCAACTACCATTGACAAGATTTACCCACAACTTCTTAAATTTGCCAGTCAAGCCTCTTTCAGTGACGATGCTGCAAAGAGAGACCAGGCAATTCTGTTTATTTCGCAGTCTCTGCGACTCTGTAACGATATTCTCACTGTTTTGCACAATGAATTGAATCAGGGCATCACCAGCCATTTCAGTTTTGTGACGGGATACTCTGACTATGTCATTGACGTTCAGAGTAGCAATGATAATGAGGCTTCGAAGGAAACCATCTTGAATTTGTTTGAGTTTTTGTCCTTATTGTACACTAAAGTGGAGATTCCTCAGAGTGATATGGCCAGCTCCACCGATCGCCTTCTCTGTCTCTTTTTGGGCCATAAGGACGACGAGATCTCCGGCTCGTGTTCGAAACTCATGCGATGGAGAATCAGGGCCGTGATCAATGCTTGTAAATCTGACGAGACCAGGGCTAAATACTTGTGGGATATAATATTTCAGTTGATCAACACTGGCAACTCCAAGAGACAACAATTCAATGCATACATCATGTGGCTCAGAAGTTTGAATACGGATACTGAAGGATTTAAGATCGACAATTACTTCCAGGAAAACGTCATCAACCAGGACTTCTACTGGGAGGTTTTGCAAAAAGGTTTGGTGAGCAACTCGCATGAAATCAGAAAGTTCTGTTTGTCTATTCTTCAGCTCTCATTAAAATCGATCTCCAGGTCATTTGTGGTGTCTATTTTATCTTGGGATGTCTCCAATGAAAAGAATCTTTTCACCGAATGGAGCAGATATACCACTCTTTTTGAGATTTTGGGAATTGACACCTCATTGCACCAGACGCAAGCTGCGGTCAACGACATTCTCGCCTTAATCTCCACCGATTCTCTCATCCATCCCTCGTGGGGCTTTTGTCTTCTTTCCACAGGTTTTCAGGCCTCCATGGACTCAGTGCGGAAGTATTCCTTGCAGATTCTTCTCTCCATTGAAACTAAGAACTTGCAGTTGATTCGTCATGCCCTTCCATTTCTTGAAAACACATTCTTGCCATATATGATGCTCTCGCGTCACTTTGCCGTGAGACAAGTGAGCTTACAGTCCAATGAACTTCAATGTACTTACGGCAACAAATTCAGCACCTTCTTATGTAATATCATGTCCAGTTTACTCACTGATGAAGATGCTCAGGAGGTTGCCCTCTCCATTCTTAGAGTCTTGGACAGCTTCAGAGAGAGTTTCGATGCTGTGAAAATCTATACTACTTTGGGATTACTCAGAGGCTTACATGGTAAAAGGATATTACAGTTTGGAATCCATGACAAGTTGATTTTGAGGTTGTTTGATAACTTTTCGGAAGGTGAGCTCTATAAAACGACGGTCCAGACATTGAACATCAAGCTTTTATTACATTTCAAGCTTGAATCACTTGACCAATTCGTCGAGATCTTGTCTCAATTCAACAGCTTCAATGGATACTCCATTTTTGTCAATCACATTGAGGAAGTTGCAAAGTACCTTCTGATTTCCGGGTATTCAAAGAAAGACTTGATCGATTACTGCCTAAAAACCAAATCCCACGACGCAACGAGGATATTTGTATGGGCGGTCACATCTTCTGTATACGGATTGGATGATCTGGTGACTGAACTTTTACTGACAATGTCAGATGGTTTCTTGGTATCTCTCTTGCGAAGCGGATTGAATGTTGGAGCGTTTTCATCAACACTTTTGGAACGTATAGATAACATTATCAAACTGGCCGCTAATAATGGCCTTGACATGCAACTGTACGCCGTGCTTAGTCAATGCAAACTTACTCAGATCCAACTTTCGCTGATCGACATTTCGACTCTTTATAAGTCAATTGTGAATGATATCCAATCGGACGATTACGGAGTTCTCTCTGGATCATTTTCCAAATTCAGTTTCTTTAACAACTACGTCATTGCTTTTGGCTTCAATGATCTTAAATTGGATGTTGAAGAGCTCGCCAAATTGAAGAAGCTCATTTTCAACAATTCCTCTAACTGCTCTAAAACCGTCACTGACTTTTACAAGTTGAAGGATTCAGTGATTGGTGAATATCATCGTCTTCTTGCTGCATACGTGAAAGCCACAAAAATTTCAGAGAATGACTTCTCTCAGATCTCAGAACTTTTGAGCTTTGGTTCAACCCATTTCTGGACATTGCATTCCATTGGTGAGATCTTGAAAGAGGTGTTTGATCGCAGACTTCTCTCTGACAATTCACTAGACAAGACCATTATGGGCTTGTCTGAATCCATCGTCGAGTTAAACTCTGAGAGATTTAAGTTGTCCGATAAAGAGTTGCATGCTCTCTTAATTGAAGACATGCTTCATCCATTTGTTTTGGAGTCAACCATCAGAATCGAATCTACCAACTCTGCAGTTGCCTCATTCTGTCGGACGATGTTGGCTAATTCGCAAGGTAGACGAGGGATTTTGACTCGTTTGATGAAGGCTCTTTCAAACTTCCAAGTCTCCAACTCCAGCCACTTTGAACAATTGCCATTCATTCCAGATTTCTTGATCCGTGCCTGTACTCACCGCCAGCTCCAGCATAGTGCATTCAGACTTGAAATTGTGGTTGGAATGCTCTACGATGAGGAGTTGAGCCCCAATTCTTCCAGCATTTATCAAAATGTTTACGGCGTGGACGAGGTCGCAGGGAAGATATGGACATATGCTATTTTGAATTCCATCAAGACTTCAGCCTGTGCTCAAGCTATTATAGATGAAATCTTCGCTGAGGATGACGAATTTGGTTTGTTTAATATTGTCAAGACCACCGACGGAGTTGAAGAGTACACCAGAACTCAACTCATGAAAACTATCCTTTCTGTCGCTGATAAAGTGGATGTCGAGTACTCCATTGACAAGTATCTCACTCACTACATTTACCTTGTGGAGAACGATCCCAGTCCACTAGTCAGAGTGTACACGGAATGGTGCATTGCTAATCTCTTGTTAAAGAAACATCTGTTATCAGAAGAATTCTTCAATAGGCTCATTCCGTCCCTCGAAACACACGAAATGAAGCCAACATTGGTGACTGTTTACGAGAGAATCTTGTACCTCATGATTCAGTCCATGGAGAAAGAAGACGAGATCAAGTACTTGACCAAACTCATCACGATCATTATTCCAGCTGCATCCACCAATAAGGCTATTACTAGACACTTTTCAATGTCGTTGGCTACTTCTGTCTACCAGGAGATTCGCAACAAGGGCTTAGTTCTTGAGCCAAGTGTCAACTCTATCGTGGACAATATGTATAAAAGTGCATTGGCCTCCGATGCATTTGGCCAATACAGAAGTGGAGATGCTCTTCTCTGGGACATTGTGGAAGACTTGGATCTCGTCAATATTTCTGGTGGTCTCCTTCTCCGTTTGTTTGATAGAGAAGTGGAGTTCCTCACTCAAGGAGAAATCGCCAAATATTTGAACCAAGATCAGGCGGCATTGCTCACGCATCCAGTGGGGAAGAACAAACATGAGCTTTGGGTCAGCGAGCTCAAATCAGACAGAAATACCGTGGCTGCGCTCCAGGAATCAAGTGACATTTCTCAGTCTCCTCTCCAGACCAAGAGTGGGGCCTGGAGCACAGTCATGGATGTGGATGAAGGAGGCCCTGAGGTTGTCCGGAGTGATTTGATTGTGGTGGCATCCTTGGTGGACAAACCACCCAATTTGGGAGGAATTTGCCGTTTATGTGACGTTTTGGGTGCTGGAACGTTGACCTTGCACGATTTGAAGGTGAAGAATCATCAGCAATTCAAAAGCGTGGCTGTCACCGCAGACTATTGGATGCCTATGATCGAGGTCAAGCCCGAGTCAATTGTTGAATACCTCCGGGAACAAAAGGCTGGTGGATATACACTCATTGGATTAGAACAGACAGACAAATCAGTTGTTTTGGACAACAAGCTCCAATTCCCCAAAAAATCGTTGATCTTACTTGGAAGAGAGAAAGAGGGTATTCCTGGTGAGCTTCTTGCTGAGTTGGATTTCTGCGTGGAGATCAACCAAGTGGGAGTTATCAGATCTATGAACATCCAGACGGCCACGGCTGTCATTGTCCATGCTTATTCGACACAGCACTGTTGAAGTAATTCATTAATATACATATCTAAAAAATTGCGCCCTCCTCATCCTGCTCTACCAAGGTATCTAGAGCTTTGACCACAGCACCACAGTATTTCTTACACATGGCAACCACCTTAGGCAAAATGCGAGCGTTAAAGCCTTTGAAGTTGGTACTGTTGGAGTTCGTAGCCAAGCTCATATTGAAAATAGGCGTGATTACCTTGTTATCGTACCAGGCCACGAGCAATCCGTTCTCAAGTACCTGTTCTTCCTCACTGGATGGCTCCATGAGTAAATTGTTTCCTACTACACCTATGGTGACAAAAATTGGAGGCTGGAAGTGGTCCATTTTGAACACCTTAGACAACAACAAGGCCTGGTCCCAGTCGTCGGAAAATGTAGGCTGTTCTTCGATCTCTGCATCATCGACATCAGAGATAAGAAGAGGCAATTTAGTAGACTTGAGAGCCAAGTAGGCTGTCAACGTCAACAATGTGGATGGATGGCTCTGATGGCTCACCACAATGCAGTCAATGAACAACTTATAGGCGTATTTGGTTGTGAGATGCAAGTGGGAAGTTGGGAAGTTCTTTATAAAAAGATCCGTCATGGAAAACTTCAAGTCGGACACGTAGTTGGAGTCATCACGAAACCCAGAGACGTCAATGTCACATTCAATCAAGTTAGGCTCCTTAGCAATCATAACCACCTTGGATTTGACGCTGACAATACATTCACTTCCATCGGCCATTCGTATTCTGGCTGAACCATTTGAAGATGGAAGAAATGCCGTGGTGGCCTCTACAGGCCTGAACTGGAACTCCTTACGGCCATCCGGACGAATAGGAGGCGACTGGACGAGCGAGTCGTATAGATAGGACCTCTCAGCAGGGGATAAAATCATGACTGGAGAAGATGGAGTGGTTAAAAAGGTCCTGCAGAGTTTGCGATGGATGTGAAGAGTATAAGAAAATGGAGATGAAAAAAAAGGTGTTAGCGGAAGAAATGATATGAATGTATGGAATTAGGGAGAAGAATAGTTTGAGAGAAGATCGATTTTAGTGTAATTAATTATATTTTCGATGGTCCATGGTAGATTTGGTGTACTGAATTGATCTGGTATACTGAATGTATGAAATTTGTAAGTTGATGGGAAGATAAAGTTGACAACCACATTAAACAGTAAAAGTCAAAAACTGAAAAAAGAAAAAAAAACATTGTTACCTTTTATCTCTATAACACAATTGAATTTTCACAAATTCCAATTCTTCCCACAATTTGCCTAATAGATCCAACCTCCAGTCCTACACCATCACCATTTCTAACTGCGCACGACCCCAAACATCGAACTCAACCACCTCCTCTTTCACATCCCTCCAATGGCCGAACGCAAGGACCCCACGTGGTTCCAGACCTCGTCACTGCGAGTCATTCCAAACCACCTTGTTTCCAAGAAAAAACCAGGCTTCCAAATCTCTGCTGTAGCCAACAGCAAGAAGGATTCCAAATCGACGTCTGGATCGTCTGGGTCGTCATCTGGCGGGTTCAACGCCACAGACTTCAACGTCATCACATTTGGAAATAGACCACATAGAGCCAGCTCGGCCAGCTACGCAGACACACTGTTGTTTCTTCAGGACGCAGACAACACTACCGTCAACTACGACAATGACGATATTCCGTTGTACAATAACAGCGATGACGTGCCTCCATCACGCTCTATGTACGACTTAAACGATGAAGTCTTCATGTCATTGAACAAGCCATCTCAGCACACAGAGTCCTTCATCAATAAGGATCCAAAGACTTTTAACAATTTGTTCGCCAAGGCCGACGATAAGTCCAATACTGCAGCCGACACCGATTCCAAGATCTTGAAAAACCCTTTACTGAACAGCGAGCTGGCCATCTTGGTGTTTGGGTACCCAGAACTGATGGCAAACCAGGTGATTGCAAGATTTGCTGAATTTGGTTCGATTTTGGAGGATTTCGAGGCGGCCAGATCATCTAAAAACTCCTCAGAAGGGCTCCTAGGCATGATTCAGGCCACGGGAGCGTTTCCTTCGGCAGCCCAGGACACTGTAGTGGAGCATGGGCCCCCTCCTCCTATTTTCAGTGGTAAATCTTGGGTGAAGTTGACCTACGATAATCCTTCGTCCGCAATCGACGCCTTGCAAGAGTCAGGAAGCGTATTCAACGGGTGTTTGATCGGTGTGGTGCCATACACAAGAGATGCAGTTGAAAAGCTACAGAGAAGAAAATTGACTTCAGTAGAGGACATTGGAGGCGGCCTTCCATCGTTGGTCCACTCCGAATCCAGTAAGGTCGACAATGGCGTCATTGGCGACTCCAACGACATGCAAGCATCCTACATTAAACGTCTTGACATCAAGGACGGGTCGGAGCTCTTCTTGAAAGCCAATTCTATCAATGGAGATCCCTCTAAGGGCTCAGCAAAGAAATCCGATGAGAAATTAGGAGTTTGGGGCACCATCTCCAACTACTTTTTTGGGTTTCACGATTTGTAACCGATGTATATTAATCCACATATTTCTGCATTTTACCGTACTGCTTTTGATGTCACTAGCGTCATTGCCATCTCCTTTTATTTGGTGAAGGGCTCCTATTCGGGGATCCTGGCCGGCTAGAGTAATTTCTTGATGGAGATAACTGCGTTCTCTGACTGAAACTGGTATTGTAAGCGTACCGTGAAGGAGTTTTTGAAGGCGAAACTGGCCTAGAAGTGGGACGTGTGAACGTATCACGAGTAAAAGTATCATTGGTACGCTGAAACGACTCGTTGCCTGTTCTAGGAAGATACGGCGTTGACAGTGTGATCCACCCCAGATGCTGAGAGTCAGTATCATCAATATAACTGGGCCGCTCGCGCAGCTCAGCGATGGAACCGTATCTGGATCGGCCAGTAGAAAGAACATCCAAGTACCTCAGAGACTCACGCATTGGTGTAGTTGCTCTTGATGCAATCTTGTCTCCTCGGACACTCTTGATCTGTCTGCCATTGATATCGTGCGTGACAAATGCATTATCGTTCTGCAAATGGCCAACCTCGTCATCATGAACGGTCATTCTTGCCGAGGCTGAGGGTCCATATGTAGCGTCAACAATTGCATTCTTCTTCAACACCGATGTTTTTGGTATTACATACTTGCGGTTGTACTCGTTGAACGTCTCCTGGTAGATGATCTGCTTGTCCGAGATTAACAGAAGAAACTTAGAGGTGAGCCAGAAAGACAAGCAATTGTGCAATGCAACGACGGCGAGGGTCTTCCAAAGCGCCACTTCGGTTGACAAGAGCCATGTAGTGAAAAGTAAAAGCGGCGAAAATGTCGCAAATAAGTAAAGTTGGAAAGGAGACGGATCCCATACCTTGAGGACCCATACTTCCTTATTGACGGGGGCAACCTCGTAGGTCGTGTCCAATTCCGAGTCTGATTCCGTCTCGTAGAAAGAGCGTTCGCCAAAGTATGCCAAAAAGCGGCCTACAAGACCTTTCTCAGGGCTAAACGAGACATTTTGCTTGACAACATTTGAGCCTTTGGGCTTCGCGTACGATGTGGATGTATTGAGCAACGTGTAGCTCCGGTACGGGAACCAAAGCACATTAGTAGCATTAATGGCCGACGCCAAAAAGATCGTAACAAGCATGGACGTTAAAATCCAAGCCAAATAATGTGTCGGCTTCTGTTCATGAGGCACAGAGTACTCCACTCCATCATTGCCATATATGGCCCCGGACACCACATTTCTGTAGGTGTGACCATCTGTTCGGAAAACTGAATTGTCTCTGCGTGCATTAGCAACGATGTTGTGATTGCGGAGCTTGCACAATATGGTGAAGATCCAGTCTAAACCTGTTCCTATTGCCAAAGTCTGGGGAATATAGTCGTCCCAGTCAATGGAGAGGCGAGCTTCATTGATGGAGAGGAAAACATCGAACGGGTAGTTGCGGATCTTGTCAATAAGAGGCTGTTTTCTTATTAGTCTTCGGCGGCCCATTTTGATAAACGATGGAATTTAGGTCTTGAAGATGGGATGTGTTTGTTTGTTTGTTTTGATGCGTGCACACACCACACCATCAAGTACCAATTGATCATTTGTGTAGATTTGAACAAGAAACGAAGTCATATTGGAAATATAACTAAATGGACGCAATACGAAGTAGTAGTGACGAGAAAAATGATGCTCTTCGCCAGAATTTGCGCCGTGTCATTGGCGGAATGGAAACGCTCAGACCTTATCAAGAGTCTAACTACTTTGATCAACTAAAGGAAAGTGTGCGGGAGATCCAGACCACGCATTATAGTCCCAAGAAGGTGGTGAAGGGGCTTGGAGAGATACCTCCATTGGCAAATATTAAGGAGAAAGAGAGCGATGAAACAACCAGCTTAAAGAAAGAGTATGAAGGATCCAACCAACGAAAGAGTGGCTATGGAAAGCTGTCAATTCTTCATGGAAGTCGACATAACGAGCCGCCAAAGAAGGCAAACGTTCCCGAATTTGCAATAGTACCAGAGTTTAAGAAGAATCCAGAGTTTGGAACAAAAGTGCCCAATAAGATATCCAAGGCACAGCTGGCTAAACCTACTCAGGTACCTGAGAGAAAACCTAAGGCAGATGATGCTACATCTCGTGGAATCCTCCTAGCTCACAAAATTGACGCTCAGAGCGACCGCATAGCACAGCTAGAAGCAGAAGTACAGAGGATAAAGAACATCAACCATAAGCTAGAAGAGGCCAATCGGACTGCCCACCAAAATCTAGAACTACAACGGGAAGAAATGCAAGAACAGCTTGCCAGAGCCCATTTGGCCAATCTTGAGCAGATGTTGAAGGCAACTGGCGGGTATGATAGAAACGAAAATTATGGTGATGATGATATTGACGTTGACGTTGACGAAGATGATAAATTCAAGGAATGTACTCGCCATGGACTCACTAGCCACAACACGCCACTCACTAGCCACCAAGGCAACAAAAACACCAGCCTCGGGCCAAGCATCATCAGTGGTGATCGTCATCAAAACAATGACAGTCGCCACCGAATCAGCCTTGGTCTAAGTGAAAACATTCACGTCACGTCCCCACATCACTCACCTCCACCATCATCACGTGCTGACGTCTACAAAGTGCTATACCAACAAACCGCACGCAAACTTCGGGCGAGCATTCAAATCTCCGAGTTTCAAGCACGGACCATCCAAAAATTATCCAGCATACATGTCTCTACTGAATCCACCACCCAACTCATCAATGGCACAGTGGACTCCACCACTGCATTCCTCGGAACAACATTCGGCAGTGATGACTCCACCTCGGCACTCATTCTTGGCTCACACGACGTCTACGATGATGTCTACCCAAAGAGGCGCACACCTCTGGCGACTCTAAGAGCAGTGATTTGGGCTGTGAGGTTCACCATCCGGATACTGCGCCAAGGGCACCTGCAAGGAGGCCTCCCAGTTACCTAACAGTAAAAACTATTTTTGAATCTTTGAGAGGTATTGGCGTTTTCATGTTGACAGCAAGGCGGCCTACTCCTACAAAGTCCCCCAATCTAATGTTGAACGACTTTCCATCATGCATTTTTCGTCGCGATCTAGGCCTCAGGCAATGGTCGCAAGTTGCAGGGCTCACTGCAAGTGACATCTCTAAACCAGAATGTGATGACGTAAGTTTGCCATACTGGCTAGCTGGTCTATATTTAGCTGTCAATGGATCTATTGACTACTTTTGCCGCTGACGATGATAGCAAAGCTTATGCTCACTTGGGGCTGGTGTTCGCATGGCAAAATTTCTGGTCTGGGCTGACCATTTATGCTTGAGAATATAATGGAAACCCGGGCTATACACACACCTTCTGACGTCTGATGCCTGATGGTTATATATAGCATTTTCTGGGGTAGTGGCCCTGGCACTATGACAATCATCCCCATTTGGGTTTACTATTGTTGATGTGCAAGCATGGAATATTTATCGGTGCGTTTCGCTCTGCCTCTTTCTACTTGGTCTCGTTTCACATCTTTCGATAGTTTGGCCCAGTTGCTTACTTGATCTTTTGCATTTCATTGAAACAATTTTCCATTTCGGAGACTAAGTCATTACTTTCTCCTTTTGGCTTTTTGATCTCAGGATTATTTTGCCCCATAACTCACCTTGGTCCACTTTGGAACTCACATACGTGATTACAAATGATGAACTCAGAAATTCCGACCATACTTGCGAATGGTCTTCCACTCTGCTCACAGGGTCCGGAAGCAGACCGCCGTTTGTCTCTCGATACTAGCATTCCAAAGTTACCTTCCATCCGCCTACCACTGAAAAGTCCTCAGGTACTTTCTCCCACATCCAAATATCATTTCAAGGATCTACCGGAGTATGTGACTGCTGTAAATGCCTCCGATAGTGCGACTGTCGCATCGTGGGTTGATTCAAACGACGTCTTAATTGTGGATATCCGTCCATTCAACTTCTATTCCAATTCCAGGCTCAGAAACGCATACAATGTTTGCGTTCCCACAACACTCCTCAAAAGAGCCAGTTACGACTTGCAACAGGTATTCAACAGTACAAGCTTGCCCGCACAGTTGAAAGAGAAGGTCATAGCACATTCAACTCCCATGAAAGTACTCATATACGATGACTCTAGCTGTGAAGATCATGTCATGTTCTCAATGTACCAAATGGTACAGAAATTCCTGAAGTACGACTGTTTCGATGTCGCATACTTGAGTGGTGGACTTCTGCTGGTTGATTTACTGTTGGTGGATGCCTCAACCGCTCTGCCACTACGATCCCCAGTATCTCCGGTCACCCCAAACTCCGCAAAAGCTTCCAACGCTGAGTTTGCCAGCAGCAACCACGGAATGACCTCTAGTGACACATCAAAGGATACCTTGCCTCTTTTGTCAGGCTTTACATTGCCTTCAGCAACAGCATCGAATCAAAAATTCATCATGTCCATGAAAAAGGACCTACCAAAACTTGATACCAATGTGAAGTACAACTACAACTTCCACCTCCCAGAAAAATTCGCCGAAAAGAAGGATAAATTGCCTAAGTGGCTCTCGTTTTTCGCCGAGAACTGTGATGAAGAAGACTACAGCAAGAAAATTGTGGAGAAATTGAGCGAGAAGTTTAATAAAATCGAACAAACCGAACAAGTCCGTTTAAACATGGCAATCTCCAATTTTGATGAGAATAACAAGCGGTCACCGCATTACCATTCATGCTCTCCAAAGAGCGAAAGTGTCACTCCGCTGGCGATGTGTCCTTGCTGTGATCCAATCGACTACAATATACCTAAAGGCATAGAAAATGGTTACAAGAACAGGTACAAAAACATCTGGCCTTATGAGCATTCGAGAGTGCGGTTGATTTCCTCTCCATCGTGTGCCCCGAAGAAGTCCAGCGATGATTACTTCAATGCTAATTACATTGACTTCGACAAGTTGTCTCTGACCAAGTACATTGCTACCCAAGATCCTTTGGAGGCTACATATGAAGACTTCTGGAACACCGTTTGGTATAACGGTGTTAAAGGTATTGTTTGCCTCACCATCCCACTGTTATTGGCTCCACAGACGTATTATGAAGGTAATCAATTCTACTCCAAGAGCAATCTAAATATTGAAATTGGCGACCCGCAGCAGTTCAATGGATACTCCATGCGTGAGATCACCATGAAGAAGAAGGAAACCACTCGCAAGGTATTCCATTTTGCATACAGTGAATGGCCCGACTTTGGCACTCCCGACAACCTCAGCTCCATTTTTGAAATGTTGAATAAAAAAAATGAAAAGGTCGAGACCTTGAGCGGACAGCGACCACCAACAAGCAAGGTGCCCAAGCCCTGGGAACTACTCGTGCACTGTTCTGCTGGATGTGGTCGTACTGGATGCTTTATCACCATAGACATGGCGTTGGATTGCTTCCTGGCCGAAGACCGTCTCAACCGTTACGATCCATGGGGCTATGACGATTTAGTGTATAAGAGTGTGCAATTCCAGCGGCAGCAAAGAGTTTCCATGGTTCAAAACCTCGACCAGTTTGTGTTTTGTTACGAAGCTATCATGAACTACGTTGTGGAGCACCTCTTGTAGATGGGTGGAACTTTGGCGCCCTACATATGATGTCATTGCTCAATAGTTTTCAAACCTCTTACGTACAACGAAATGAATGACATAATTCCCGGAATCCCATTAGTTGCTAAAAGTTACAGTCCTAGTGTCCATAATTCTGTAACCTGTTAGCAATTTCTTTGACTTTTCCGTAATTCGTAATTTCTTCACATTCAATGCATCCACATCATCTACTCTATGCCTTCTTCACCACCTGCACCCAGCTTGTCACCAAATTGAGTAGTAGTATGAAACTCACATTGAAACATGGAAAATGATATAAACAAATTGATGTATCTCATGCTGGTAGTTGGTAAAAAGAAAAGGCATTCGTCTCTGAGCTACGAGAGCTTGGTTTTCCATGATCAATCAGATAATTTAACCATGATGACCTCAACCTTGCCTATTCAAGAAGACACCTACCTTTGTGAGACTACTCTAGCACAGCAGGAGGCAGAACAAGATACTAGAGACGTTTACGAGCAATTAATAGAACAACTGCATGGTTCTGTTACCGATGCACCGCTCAACGTGGACCGGCACCTCTCATACATCGAGAAATACCTCAATAAACCACTCCCCGGACCATTCTATGTGCTAGACTCCAACCATTCGTGGATGATTTACTGGCTTTTGAATGCTCACAGTGTTCTTAGTGGAGAGGATGTGTCGGCTGAGATGCGGACCCGGGCATCGGCGTCGCTTCGGCCACTTATAATAGATAATGGTAAGGGAGGAATTGCTGGAGGACCCAATGGCCAAATCGGCCATGTGGCACTGACATATGCGGCCGTTTTGGCATTAGCACTCATTGAGGACTACGACACTTTGTCAGAAATCAGAGAAAACTTATATGGATGGCTACTCTCGTTGAAACATCACGATGGATCGTTCGCAATGCACTTGGGAGGAGAACGAGACACTCGATCTACGTATTGCGTTCTACTTGTAGCATCACTCTTGGATATTACTACCCCACAATTGGTGGAAAATTCACAGTGCTGGATCCTTTCGTGCCAGACATTTGAGGGAGGATTTGCTGGAGTTCCAAATGCCGAAGCTCATGGAGGTTATACATTCTGTGCCTTAGCCTCTCTCTTTCTATTGGGCGATATTGGAACTTTAGATGTGGATCTTTTAGCCAGTTGGCTTGCTGCTCGCCAGCTTCAGGTGGAAGGAGGATTCTCTGGACGAACTAATAAGTTGGTGGATGCATGCTACTCATTTTGGGTGGGTGCTTCTCTCTGTCTAGTGGAGTGTCTTTGTGATCAAATTGACTTGTTCAATCGGGATTCGCTCCGGTCGTACATACTTAACTGCTGCCAGGAAGAGTCTGGAGGCTTGAGAGACAAGATTGGCAAGAGTCCTGACTTTTATCATACTAATTATACCTTGTGTGGGCTTAGTCTTGCAGAGCACAAAACCACGAGCGACAAGGTGGATGCTTACAGTTTTCAGACGCTTGACCGTACTGAAGGATGTGCCTATACTGTAGGTATCAATCCAGTTTTCGGGTTACCTGTAGGTACTGCTGAAAAGTGTAAGAGTCATTTCAGAGGCCAGTCAGAGTAGATTACACTTTAGTAATGATAATGAACAGACATTCGGTTAAATTTGAATGGACAAAGGATCAGAATATGTCCAAATTATATTTTATTAAAAGAATAGCTTAAAAGACCAAAAAAAATATGCGATTTCTGTGGATCGAACACAGGACCTCCAGATCTTCAGTCTGACGCTCTCCCAACTGAGCTAAAACCGCAGAAGAACCCATGCCGGGACTCGAACCCGGAATCTTTTGATTAGAAGTCAAATGCGCTAACCATTACGCCACACAGGCCGTTCTTTTGATGATAAATTCGTGTGATTTTACTAGACTTATTAATGGTCCCGAATTTGGAATTTTTCCAGTTTTATGTTTTCCTTCTCTCTATTCATATCCTTAATATAACGATTTCTAATATCTGCTCCTCAAATTGGATTTTAATGATGTTGCCTACGATCAACAGCTGACACTATTTCTGAATTGACAAGCCATAGCCGCAACTTCAAAATCCCTTTTGAAACCCTTAATTTCTTTAATCCAATTATCTTCTGACTGTTTGCTTTCCCTAGCCTATCTTTTAAATTTCACTATAATATCCCAATGATCTTTTCTTCTTTGCTAATCTTGATTAGCCTTCCTGCACAAGCCTTAATACACACTCATGTACAAATTATCTACCTTTCCTACTACTACCATGAACTGGCAAAGCTCGATATTTGGCTTCCGATTAGGCAGCCAGGACAATTCTGAGTCCAACTCTTCGACGAATCTACCGGGCCATTTTCCCTCCGACCAGGAGGCTCAGAACCAGGGATCCTCAGCGAGAGTGACCTTTAACACCATATCTGGAACAGTCAACTATATTGTCATCAAACCGATCACAGTGATACTCACGATCGCATTGGGCATATTTGGAAGGTTTCTTTCGCTTTTATATTTCCGTGATCTGCTCCATGTGCGCTCCACGTCTGTCAATAATGCCTTGATCAATGATCCTATACGGCGAGTGGAGCAGTTTGTGCTGGATCTCGAAGAGAATCTTCTGCCTCAGCAGCAGTTTTCAACTCACCATTCTGACCACAGTGTGGCGCTTCCTCCGTTCTTCCAAGGCAGTTACACTCAGGCATTGTACATGGCCACTAGTCGAGGTAAGTTTTTGTTTATCTACTTGACCAATCCACAAAACGATGGTGCTCTGTCCATTTTTCAGCGGATCGTCACCAACCAAAAGTTCATTTCGATGTTCACCTCAGACAATGACCAGAATATCATCTGGGGAGCTGATGTTACTAACCCAGAAGCGTATCAGTTGGCAAATAGCTTGAACATCACCAAATTCCCAGTTCTTGGGCTCTTGTGCTTGGCTAGAACAACCACTATGACCCCTGAGGGCCCCAAGAAGACAGCACCACGGATCTCCTTGATTCTGAAAATACAAGGTGGGCTTCCAGATGGGCAAGATGCAGATGCATTGATCTATAGCAAGTTTATCAAGCGTATGATGAAATACGAGCCAGAACTCGCCTTGATCCGCTCAGAGCTCCGTGAGAAATACATCTCGGACATGATGCGCCGTAAGCAGGATATGGACTACAACCAGTCACTCTTGCGTGACCAGCAGAAGAAGTTGGAGAGAGAAAGAAAGGCTCTTGGTGACAAGTACTTGAGTTGGAGGCAACCACAATTCTATGATCTCATGAATAGCAATGACCGTGTGGATAAGGCCAAAATCGCTATCAGAATGGCAGATGGCTCACGTGAAACTGTGCTTTTCCCCAAAGACGGGCCTGTTGAAGATGTTTTCGTGTTTGTTGAACTCAAAAACAGAGGCATGCTAAATGACAGACTACAGTCTAATGTGAGCGTACAAGAGGCCCACGAGTTGTTTGACGACTTCCACATGTCTTTCGACTTCAATCTTGTATCTTCGGTACCTCCTCGGCCCTGTTTGAACGACTTATCTCCTCAGACTACCATCGAGCAAGTGGACTACATATACCCCAGCGGACTACTCTTGGTGGATGCTAAGTAATCAAAAGAAACCCCCGGTGGTGTTAGTACGATGCGTTTATTAGTATGATACATGGTGATTAAGGCTTGGAAACCTTCGACTTCTTTGACTTTTTCTTCTCCTTCTTCTTCAACCCCACGAAACCATTCTTGAGGATTTGTGCGTATTCGTTCCAGAACTTGTCAAGGTTGGCGGGCTCCACCACTGTGGAGATTTTGCTCTTCTTATCACCCCTCGTGAATCTGATCAATACCGGGTATGTCTGTGTGTTGGAGACGAAAGTGTTTGGATGATTAACCACATTAGAGGACAAGTCGTTGATGTTGTCTGACGTTGCAGGCTCTAACGTCAGCGACAATCTTTTTTGAGTGAAGTAGACGGAAGACTTGCCTTCGTTGGCCGACAACTCGTCATTGACCTTTGATAGGAAGTCTGAGTTGTTGAGTCTGCCCATGGTTAGTGGAGTAGTAGAGGTCGAGGATTTTTCTAAAGAGTGTCGGCCGGCATAGAGGCAACGGAGAACGATTGGGTTGTGGCAGAAGGAAAATAGTAGTGTTAGTGGGGTTAAGAGGCGAAGCGAGGAAGAATTTTACCAATCAACTTGAACTTGGAGTAATTCAGGTAGTTTGATGTATTTTGGTGGATTCCCGACCTTTTTGTAGCCTCGATATGAGTGGAGCCGTCAACCTCAGTTAAGTCTCAACCTCAAATGATTCAGGATACATAGTCAAAGTTCTCAATGTTAATACTAGCGCTAATTTCTGTATTTGTTGATGTTTCTGTGATAACATTTTTTTATCCTGAAATCTTTTGTACTTGTATCTAATTCTCTATTTGAATTTTTTTCTCTTCTATCCTTGACTCCTCACGGCTTTTCATGTTGTATCTCCGTTTCGCAACTTTGACACCAAATTTCCGATCCAGGTCAATTTCCAACTCAATCACAAATTTCAGAAATTCTCCGTAAGTTGACCACGAAAGTAAAAACAAAAAAACGAAAAACAACCGAGAATCAACAACAAACAAAAAATAGAAAAGAAATCCAACCTCAAACCAGCAAAATCACCTATACCCTATTCAATAGTTGTGTTGCTTCCTCGTGGCTTACCATACAGTCCGGCCATGATAAGATAACGTCAACACGAAGTGAAATACACCAACCACACCAGTTTTTCCCAGTACTGATCCTTCCATGATCGAACCAGACCACGTCACGGGACGTATGGTGGCGCTTTTTGCGTCGGTGTTTGTGTCATTAGTGGCTGGAACACCTTACTTATACGGAGTTTATGCTCCCCAACTTGTTCAGCGAGTAGGTTTGTCTACTTCAGATGCTGCTACCATATCTCTTGCGGTTAACATCGGAGCTGGGCTCGGTGGCTTGCCCGCAGGTTTATTCATTGACAAATTCGGTCCTCAGAGAGCAATTTGGTTAGGTTCAGCTTGTATCTTCTCTGGTTATTTCAGTCTCAATAGAATCTACTCGTTTCAAATAGGAAGCTTGCTTTTGGTGTGTGTTGCCATGGCTTTTGTTGGTTTTGGATCGGTGACAAGCTTTTTTGCTGGGTTGAAAGCTGCCCAGGCAAATTTTCCTCACCACAGAGGTACAGCTGGTGCACTTCCAGTAGGTGCTTACGGATTGGCTGCTACACTTTTTTCGTTAATTGCTGCTAAATTTTTCAACGGTGAGAGCGGCAAGCTTTTGGCGTTTTTAGCATATTTCTGCGGCTCTGTGGCCTTTTTGGGGTCGTGGTTCATTCACATTTACGATCCTGTCCCCATCAACCTGGAAGAAGCCATCCTACTTTCGGATCTGGAAGATTCCGGCCATGCTCCCCGCATGAAGCGGTCCTTTTCCTTAAGAGGCTCCTTCTCTTTCTGGGGAATTGGTTCTCGCTCCCTGTCAATGTCGCTGTTGACAAAAGATCAAACTCCATTCATTGCAACTCCAAGTGACCAGCGAATGAAGAACCTGACTTCGATGTCCTCCATGAATCTGCAATTTGCTGCCTCCCAAGATGGTGGATCCAGACTGGCAGAATCTTCTCCCGTGTTAACGAGCCCTTCTACTTCGAAACTCCAAGAAGTATCCGATCCCAAACCAGAAAGTGCGTGGAACACAATCAAGTCACTTGTCTCCAACAGAACATACTTGGCTCATTACTGCATTGTCAGTCTCTGCAGTGGAATGGGCCAGATGTACATCTACACAGTGGGATTTATTGTCACCGCACAGTTTAACTACCACAACACTGCTGACGGTTCTCCAGCGTCCCTCCAGGCCGTGCAAGTGTCTACAATTTCTATTGCTCAGTTTTGCGGAAGAGTCATTGCTGGTGTTCTGTCTGATTATCTTTATAAAAGGCTTAATGCCCAGAGACAGTGGGTGGTGTTAGGCACTATTTTCTTGATATGCACAGGACAGTTACTACTTATCCTGACTAATAGCATCCATACCATCACCATCATCTCACTACTTCTGGGTTGTGGTTACGGTCTTTTGAATGGCACCTACCCTGCAATCATTGCCGACAGTTTTGGTGTTAAGTCCTTCACGACAGCTTGGGGTCTCATTTGTTCCGGTCCATTGGTGATCTTGTTCACATTAGACAAATACTTTGGAATAATCTACGACAGCCAGTCCAACGAGTCTGGCCAATGTTTCAATGGCAATGATTGTTACAAGGGCGCCTTCCAGCTTGGGGTGTTGTTAAGCGCATTCACGCTTGTGGGCACACTGGCTTTGATGTATACGAAAAGAAGGTCTACGAAGCCTCAATTATAGTGCAAGTTATCATATATACAAGTTCCAAAAGTTTAGGAATACAAGGCACCCGTTTAATCCACAACGTAGATGCTTTCCAAATCGATATTTTCCACTGCGTTCTGTTGGTTGCTAACCTTGGCCAACATTTGCAGAAAGTAGCCACTACTAATTTCTGCATTCTTGATCTCTTTCTCTAGCTTTTCCTTCTCGCCGCTTCTCTTGTCAATGCTAGTTTGGAAGTTGTTCATCACCTGTCTTGCAGGGAAGTTCAAAACCAGTCTGCACTCTTTAGAGATACGGTCTGCATTCACATGGGCATAATCCAATTCGATAACCTGCTTTTTCAACCTTCTAGCCTGCTTTCTAGGGTAGGCATTTGGAATATCATTGATGAGGTAGAAGATAGCAAATCCTCCAACACCAAGAAGAATTGGGACAACGGTGTGTTTGATCACAGAAGGCTTGAGAACACTAGAGAATGTATAAGCCTTGCGAATCAACGCACCAGTGGTGATCAACTTCGTGGATGAATAAAGTGTGTGCAAAGTGAGTTGAGTAGGCAACAGTCTCTTGAGAGAAGCGACTGAAGTTGGGACAGAAGAGAGAACCAGGACCGGAGAAAAGTACTGGACCAGCTCCCTCGAGGAAGAAATAAATTCCTGAGGAACACCCAACCACATCAAAACAGAATCAATAGATGGATCAAAGAAGTCGGTAACTTCGATCAGATCGTTCAATTGTTTTTTAATTGTATCACGACGTCTTGTGAACATCAAGTCAGACTTGAACTTTTTGTCCGCTAGGAATTCATCTCCCAATGTCAGCTGTCCAAAGGTAATGATCTCTTGCACTGTGTTACCCGTAACAACACGGGCATTCTCTTCACTCTTTTGAACGGAAGACATAATGGTTTCAATCATTCGTCTCTGAGTTTCCTTGGCATACTCATATGCGTATTGGAATCCCAGGTAAGGAACAATTTGAGAGGATCCGAAATTCTCAACCGTACTCAAAATCTCCCTTCTCGTAGCATCATAGACTTGGGAGCATGTTTTCTCCATCAATTTGTTGATATTATCATTAACACGAAGAGAGTTTTGAACCATCAGATCATACTTTGGAGTGATGGTGTCTTTCAAGGTTTTATTTTTACTTTCTGCTTCCTTGAGATAAATCTTCTCATTGATCTCAGACAACGTTTTCAAGTCTCCCAACAAGTTCAAAAGATAATTCTTTGCAGGAAGGAGCTTGGAAATGGATCTTTTATCAAGAATGAACTTCCGGAGCGAAGCTTCCAAGTTATCAAAATTGGGGTCCGCATAATGAGGCTCGTTATCACCTGGGCCATCATCATCACCTGGACCGTCTCCACCGTCGGGAAATTCGGATAATGCATCCGACGAGCTCACAAAGTGCACAAAGTCCTTTGCATCCTTGTAGGTGTCTGGAGACAAGCTCTTAACCTGATCCAAGATCTTGTTCATGCACTTATTCTTGTCACGAATATTGTCAAACTTGTTGACAACAATGAAGACATAACGCTTTTCAGCTGCCGCAGCAGCAATGAACTCTTTGGCAGACAAAGTAAAATGGTTCTCTGAGTTGACAACAAATACTACCAAGTCAATCTCCTCTTGTCTTGAAAACACTTGAGTAGTCTGGTAAGAGTCCATGTTCAAGCCCGGAGCATCGATCAACTTGATGTCAATGACACCATTGCCCAACAAGCTCTCATCAGCCGTTCTGTATTCCAACACGTACACTTTCAAGAGACTGTACTTGTCACATTCGTAGACTAAATCCTCAAGCTCTTTAAGGGAGTGGGTTTCGTAAGTGGACTTGTCTCTTTGGTCATAGTCACTGCCGATAGTCACCGCATGCACTTCCTCAATGCCATTGTTTTCTCCCTTAGCATCGATAACTTCACAGAACACCGATGTACATGGTTGCTGGTCTTCAGGTAGCAACTTTCTTTTAAGTAACGCATTACAGAAAGTGGACTTTCCTGCGTTCAAATCTCCAGTGACAAAAACTTTGGAGGAAGTATCGTCCACACGATCCTTCAAATTCAAAAGGTACTTGACTTGCTGAGTCAACTTCTGTTCAAAAAGTCCTGATACAGACTTCTTATCCAAGGAGGAGATGACCTTGCTGTCATGACCCATCTTCAAATTGAGTTTCAAAACCTTAAAGTCAGCGGTGGTTACGCCAAAGTCGTCGTCATCATCACGGTCATCACCGTCTGGGCCCAAATATCCCATCTTGGCTTTGGCCACCGTTTTGGAGGCAAGGTCGGTGTTTCTGCGCACCAAAGCCAAGTGAGCTCTGGGAGAGTTCAACAAAACGTTTTCCGATTCAGTACTTTCAGTAGGAAAAAACACCGGTCTCTGTTTGTTCTCATCAGACAATTCGTATAGCAACTCAATGGTCTGGTTGATGGAGCGATCTAACGCTACACGGTTTTCGTTATAGTGGAGTTGCTTCATGGAAGCCTTGAAGGCAGGCGTGCTGACACTGGCCTGTCTCTGTTTTTTGAAGTTAGAGGCTCTGGATCCTGACGATCCTTCGAAAAGCGTAGACGATTCATCGTAGAAGCTTCCTTCCTCGGGCATGTACATCATGACTGCCGGATCACCATCACCAATGACAGTAGCTGCATCATCATCTTCGTGGTTGTCCGAGGACTTTATGCCGCCCACAGGGAGTTTTAGACGTTGGGGCATGATAGTTGGTTTTGAGTATTGTAGAAGGCGAGGTTTATAATGGCGAGAGGTGCACGGATGTCCGGGGTAGAGACGGCGGAAATGAAGAAGGTAGGGTGGAGGATAAGGTGAATTAAAGGGAGATATAGAAGAACCGAAAACCTTTTGTTGGTGTTAGTTTATTTAGGTGGCTTTTTCTTTATTTTTTTTCTTTCTCCGTTCTGGTGGAAAACATTTGAGTGGTGCTCATTGTTATTATGTTGAGGTAGATTGCTATAGGTGGCCAGTATGGTTGGAAATTCACAAATTGGAATTGTTGAAAGGGTTCTGAGTGCTTATAGCTCTTAGGCATTTATTATGAGTGGTAGTAGAGTATCCCCACCGATTTTGACCCTTATTCATGTGCTGGAAATTGTTAGTGTTAATCACTTAATTTCATCACTAACTGGTTCAGTGGTATGAATACATATTAGATCGATTGAGAGATCGAATTCCTATTTAAAGTATTATAAAATATAATTTGTGAGGACTTGCACCACAGAAATGATCATTCCCAACCATAAAACCATCCATGATGTGTGGAAGGTAGAAGTACTGGTGATGTGAGATTTGCACCCAAATGATTCAAAAAGTATCTTGACTACATACGTGAAGATCTATACGTGAGGAATCATTAATGGGGTCTAATAATCTCAATATCTATTTTCAATTCCAATAAACAATATATACTTTCAATCGTTACTTCCATTTTATCCTTTATCTAATTAGTTATCCTATTCGCTATGGAGATCCACTTTAAATAGAGCATGTATTGATTACAACACAAACTCACATCCAGAAGTGAACCCCACAAGTTCTTATTTTATCCAACAATTTAATCAAAACAATATTCAGAAATTCATTTAATTTACCAATTTTCCTTCCCCCAGATCACAATACACCTAACCTGCTTATCAGTGATCTCCTGCAGGACACCGGATATGCCCGATACTGAAAGTTTCACCATCGATACTCAACTTAGTCATCCAAGAATCCCCCTAAATGCCTCTTAAAACATTCACAACTTCCCAATTTGGCACTGTGGTCGCCCAGCCGCTAACTCCGGAATCGTTTCATCCATACGGTGGAGTCATCAGTGCCGATCACCAGATCAAGACCGTAGCCTCTTCTGGAGCAAACTATGGAACAGCTGTGAAGATCCATAAAGTGGCTCCAATCGTGAACAATTATGCCAGCTGTCCCAGTAGGAAACCTGCAACAGCGAACTGGAACATTTTCAGATGCTCGGCTCCAAAACATTTGATTGCACCAACTTCTGTCAGCTCGAAGTCCTATACGTCCAAAGTGCTCGAGAGACATCCATTTTCCACACAAACATTTATTCCCATGGGCCAGAACTTGGAGAAAGTGTCATTTTTGGTGATTGTGGCATCTACAGACGAGTCAACGTCCCAGAAATTGCCAGACCCATCGCTGGTCAAGGCATTTATCTGCAAAGGTAACCAATCCGTCACCTACGGAGCAGGAACATGGCATGCACCCATGGTGGTCATCGATGAGACCATCCCATATATAGATTTTGCAGTTTTCATCCATGAAAATGGCGTTGCAGACGAAGATTGTCAGGAGTGTTACTTTGAGCCTGGATACACTGTTTCGTATCCTGATCCAGTCACCTCGAAATTATAGAAGATAGAGGGTAGAAGAACTCTTCACAATACCATGTTGCAATTTCATATTGAGATTTCATGTTAGAAGATCATGCTAAAATCATCGGAATACCACATCATTATATCATCTCCTAGAAATACTCAAGGTATTCCTCCACTAGTTTATCCACATAGTCCTTCTTCTCCTTATCATCTAATGCCCGAACCTTCTCCTTATCAACTCGCAATTTTTGCAACATACGTTCGAGGTCAAAATCCGGGTCATCCGCGTCTTCAACCTCCAAAAGTCCCTTGGCCATCTCAGGCATCTTTTCTTTCTTATGGGAAGTATACTCTTCCGGCTGAACTGTCTTCTCCATGTTGGACCAGTCGTGTGTTTCGAAAATCTCCATTAGACGATCTTTTCCAACCTTCTCCCTGTACTCGTTCATTCCACTTTCTTGTAGATTGACAAACTCAAATCCATTGGCAATTACTTGATCTTCGATTTCCTCTACTATCAGAGATTCTACCTCGCCACCTGCTGCCCCAGCAACCACAAAAAACGCTTCTTCACCTATTAGTTCTTTAATTTTCCCGATAAATTCAAGCTGCTTCTCGAATTTTTCCATGTCCAACTCCTCCATAGTAAATGTATATACCAACCCATCTAAAGCTTCACGTAACTCTACAAATTCGTCACTGGAGAACTCACTGGTCCATTCTTCCAAACAAATAACAGTATCCTTTTCCACGTCACTGCGATCATCTGGAAACTCTTCAATTAAAATGTTGAGATTGACGTTGAAGTACTTGGTAGTCAAATCAAATTTGTATATTAGTCCACTATGCGAGTCGATCTGAATGGTATGGGTATCGTAGTCACCGGAAATATACTGCGCTAGACGGATTTTTCCCGATTTGGGAGCACCTACAACCAATACATTGTTTGGTGCCATGGTGGTGGTTTCCAGTAGTTGTGGTTTAAACTGGTATAGTTGTTATGGTCACGTGAAGAATACTCTAAGTGACAAGACTACGATAACGGGATACACCTTCTTAAATTATCTTTTCGAAAAACACTACTTTATTACTTTCGATCCTAATTTTCTTATAATCTCTAGAACTCTTTGTATTCTCCTTTTGATCTCCTACAGTGTAAATGTTTATGATGGATATATCCTGCACACCATATATCCATACAAACTTCAACAACCAACTGCTTCTTCTCCACCATGGCTCCCATACGTGTAGAGGCCAACGGCACGAACGGCAATGGAGAAGCAAATGGCAAGGAAAACGACATTGTTGATACTGTCCAACTTGAGAATCTTTTTATCCGCGATGCCGACGTTTTTCAAACGTCCTTGAACTCGGAAGATTACCTCGATAGTTTGGCGCCAATTATTACAGATGCGCTAAAGGAAAATGCATTGGCCGACTTCATCTCGAAGCTCAATGGTATAGTGAAGGGTAAGGATACGGAATTGAATGAGTTATCCTTGAATTCCGCCCATGACATTAACACATGTATTGATACCATTGATGAGGTTTCCCGGCAATCGGAAGATCTCAACAGAAGCTTGGTTCAGGTGAACGACGTACTCAATAAGTCGGTGTATGAGCTTATTTCCAAGAAAAAAGCGCTCATCAAATGCAAGGATACAGAAAGACGCATCAACGATACCATAGTGGTGTTGAATCTCTGTAACCAGGTTCTTGAGATCGCCAACAAGATCCACGATTGGATAAACCAAAACAAGTATTTCAGTGCACTCAAGCTCATTGATGAACTCACATCGATTCATTTGGCCAAGGTTAAGGACTTCAGTTTTTCCGTCAAAATCCACGATTCCATTCCACATTTGACCAGTATGATCCAGAGAGAATCATTTGACAACTTATGCAAGACTTTATCTACACAGATCGAACGTAAAATTGAAATCATTGGTGACACGATCTTCCAGAATCTCGTCCAGTTGCAGGATAACTGGGAGAAGCTCCGAAGCGATCCTGCCAATCCAGCCTTATTGCCTCATCGACTTAATTCGCCCATTGAACAATCCATGAGAGACCCTTCGTTCTATCTTGATCTCTTTGAGTCTAAAACTCTTGCCATTCAACTCGGGCCTATCTACGACTGTATTTTGGTGTACCAGTCCTTAGGGGAAATGTCAGTTCTCACTGGTGCATACCATAAGGAGTGGATGAAGAAATATCAAAGAATTATCTATCCAATCACATTGTCGTCAAGCACCAACGAGAAACTGACATTGTACCATGAGCCTATCGTGTCATTCCCTGATCTTATCAGCTTGGAGGTGTACTTACAGAAGATTGCCGCATTCTTTGTTGTAGACAAGCAATTGAATACGAGAACGAAGTTTGAACTCCGAACCAATGCTACATCAGATGACTTGTGGGAATCTTTTGCAATTAAACTCAAGCCTGTCCTTTTGCACTTTTTGGAAAGATCAAAGTGGGGCCTTGATGATTTGGGTGCCTTGGCAGACTTCAAGGACTTGATTGGCAACTTCCTACAGGTTATGGAGAATAGCCAGTACAAGATTACTGACCTTTACGAGATCTTGATGTTGATCTTCAAAGACCACTTCTGTCCAATTTTGATCCAGCACTTCAGACTTGAGTTCTTGGAGTCTATCCAGTCTGATCATTATATGCCTCTAGTTGTTACCGCCAAAAACGATTATGACAGCGTTATGAAGATCTGCTGGTACAAGAAGGATGCCAGCTTTGCTCCCAAAAACATCCGCTCATTGCCTATTTCCTTCCCGTTCAGTGAAGATTACGTCCATTACTGTTTGGGAGTGAGAACACTTTTGCAAGATATTATAGATTTCACCAGTCGACACTACAACTATGATATGACTGAGCTTAATCGTATTATCGTCAACGATATCTTTGAAAGGGTTCTCGGTGATGAGCCTGGTGTGGGTATTTGTAATGATATCAAGGAATTCATCAGCAAAAATTCCAACAACAAAGAAATCATCGCCCAAAGCTACACGAATTTGGAATACTATCTCTTCAGTTTGTATGAGATGGGTAAGTTAATTGACCGCAGGTTGCGTGCTTATAACGGAATCGGTATCATCAACATTGACACGAACTCTACATTCAAGTTAAAAGCTATTGAATTGTTCACCAATGTGAGGAAGTTTTCTGAGGACGCCATTTTCAAGATGGTGGACGAGAAAGTCAACTCATTATTGGATATGTTGGAATACGATAACTGGTTGCCTGAAGCAAGAAATAACGATCCTAATTTCTTCATTCTTGACTTCTCGCTTTTCTTGGAGAATTTGTTCAACTCAATCTTCTCGAACTTACCATCTTCATTCCGCACCTTGGGCTTATTCAGAAGTTTTGACTTCATTTCCGAGTATCTTTTGAATCTCCTATATGATGCTCCACGGCTCAACCGAATTGCCGTGGAGAACTTTGATTTGGATGTGAGACATCTTGAATCATCCATGGCCAAATTGGGGAGTGATAGTGATGATGAGCAAAGTGGATCTGTTGCATTACAGTCTACGTTTGCTGAGCTCAGACAGAGCATTGATTTATTGTTGTTGAATAACTATGATGAATTCATGAAGAACTCAACTTTCAGAATGAGAAGATTCGACAGATTGAAGTATGAGGACGCAATGAAACTCATAATGAAGATGCAAGTGGAAGAAGACCCATTGAATACGGACAATGCGTCTATTTACGAGGTAGATGGCCCCAACAACTCAATGGGAGGACTCGACCGTGGAGGATCCATTCTTAGTGGATCAGCTGCTAAGTTTGCGAAGTGGAGTAAGTTTGGAAAGGAGACTTAGGTGGATTTTTTCCAGAACATAAGCTTGGACGTCCACGATTTAGATGTTTTCTGGATATCTTCACGAGCCTCACTCAAAGCCTGCTGCATTTCAGCCTCGAGCTGCTTTGATCTTTCGATGAGCAGCAGCTCTACCTGCTCGTACTCCAAGGAGTACCATAACGTGTTTAGAGCCATGAATGTGGTGGATGCTAGAAGAAACGTGTGGAAGAGTGGATATCTGAAGTCACGCAATGTGGGCTTTCTTGGTTCAGGCAGTTGACCATCGAAGTTCTCGGAAAACTTTATAGAGTAGCATCGAGCAGGCACTCTTGGGGGTAGACGGGAGAGAGATTTAAGCATGGGTATCAAAAGAGAATAATACTTTGAGCATGAATTATATGATGGGTGTACGGATGTTTTGATCAAGTTTGGGCTCCATGTTGATTCATCCAGGAAGACCATCGTAATTCAGATGTGGAAAAAATGTGAAGAAAAATAAAGTCATAAATTGGCTACTGTTCTATTTTGCATATGAAAACTAACGATATTGGAAGTTTACTGGTTACTAAAGCCTAACAGTATCAAGATTATAAAGAAACGAAACCAGAAGGAACCAATAAAGAAGACAAGCGAGCAACCCAAACAAGCACCGCAAAACCGAGAAACCCACGATGGTCACAAAATTATCAATGGTAATAATCCCAATATCTCCTACTCCACATCTGACTATTCAAACCAACAGTCATGATTTAAAATTATTCATCCGTGATAACATCCTGCACAATACTCTCGCTTTAATGTGGCAACTCCTCCAACAATTCCAATAGCTTGACCACCATGTTCAGAAACAACTACGATAACGACTCCGTCACATACTCGCCGACCGGACGACTTTTCCAGGTGGAATATGCCCTTGAAGCTATCAAGCAGGGATCTGCCGCCGTCGGAATTGCCTCGTCCACGCATGTAGTGTTGGTGGCATTGAAGAGAAACGCCGAGGAACTCGGAAGTTACCAGAAGAAAATCATCAAAGTTGATGACCATATGGGAATAGCATTGGCTGGATTGGCGCCAGATGCGCGTGTTTTGTCGAACTACTTAAGAAAACTTGCTATGAACTCCAGACTTGTCTTCAACAGACCAATACTGACCAGCAAGGCGGCCTTGTCGATTGCCGACAAGGCACAGGAAAACACACAGCTGTATGGCTCTAGACCTTACGGTGTGGGATTGTTAGTGGCCGGATGGGACGAAACTGGTGCTCATTTGTACGAGTTCCAACCCTCTGGATCGGTGTTGGAGTATTTTGGTACAGCCATTGGTGCAAGATCACAGGCCGCCAGAACATACTTAGAGCGCAACTTGGATGACATCCGCAAGTGCACTCTGACAGAGGACCTCATCGTTCATGGTTTAAATGCATTGAGAGACACATTGTCTCAAGACATGGAATTGACTGTTAAGAACACCTCCATCAGTATCGTGGGCAAGGACCAGGATTTCATAGTTTATGACGATGAGGATGTGCAGCCTTGGTTGAGCAAGCTCGACTCCACTACTAATGCTAGAAACAACAACGACGACGATGAAGAAGAGGAAAAGCCCGAGGAGGAAACTACACAGGCAGAAGGTGCCAATCAGCAAGCCGACGAGGCGCCTGCCGAAGGTGAACCTGACAGAATGGACACCGATTAGTCTAGAATACATCTTTGAGCTACGAACTCCGCGTTACTATGTACATGTAGTCATACACCATTATTATGCGTCTGTCGACTGTTTCTGCTTAATTGCAACCTTCTGAATAGCACTCATGCAAGTAGCCTGGAGGCGGTTTACTTCTTCTGTCATTTGAGCCACATTGTGCAAAATGCCCTTTTCTCTCACATCTTCAACCTTAGACTTCAATTGGTTGATGAGTTTGTTAATTTCGTTCTTCTCACTTTCTTCCATCAATTCTCCAAATTGTAGAACTGCATTCTCTGCATCTGAACATAGAATATCCACTCTGGTGGCGTTCTCCACGTGTTTCTTATACTCAGCATCCTTCTCCTTGTTGGAGGCGCTCTTCTCCAAGATCTCCTTGATCTCTTGCTCTGAAATGCCTGTCTGGCCGGAGACTTGGACAGAAACGGTGTTTGGCTTACCATAATGAGGAGAATCTTTTGGGTATGGTGTCTTATCTGTTGCAGAGACATTGATGATACCATCTGCGTCAATGTCAAAAGAAACGGCAATCTGTGGTGTGCCCTTTGCTCCGTAAGGAATGTTAGCCAACTTGAAGTTGGCAATTAACTTGTTATCTTTGACCATAGGTCTTTCTCCTTGGTAAACACGAACCTCCACACCAGTCTGGCCATCTACTGCAGTCGAGAACACCTGCTCCTTTTTGACTGGAACAGGTGTATTTCTGGGAAGAAGTGGACTGAAAATACCTCCGTATGTTTCGATACCCAACGTCAAAGGAGTCACGTCAAGAAGAACAACATCCTTGATCTGGCCAGATAGAACGGCTCCTTGGATAGCAGCACCGAGCGCAACAGCCTCGTCTGGGTTCACGCTAGTATTCGGCTTTTTCTTGAATAAATCTTCCACAGTCTTCCTAATCTTGGGCATTCTTGTCATTCCGCCCACCAATATCACCTCGTCGATATCTTTGATGGACAATTCAGCATCACGGATGCATCTCTTGACAGGATCAATGGTCTTGTTGATCAAATGAAGCGTCATATTGTCTAGTTCATCTTCTGTGAGAACCATCTTAATATGCTTATCGTCCACAATGAACGGGATGTTGATTTCCGTCTCCTTGACATGAGAAAGCTCGATCTTACACTTTTCGGCAGCTTCTCTGATTCGCTGAACTGCTAATCTGTTGTCCGAGAGGTCGATGCCTGTCTTTCTCTTGAAGTCTTCAATGATATGTCTCAAGAGCAAAATGTCGAAATCCTCGCCTCCAAGATGGGTGTTTCCGTTGGTTGCACGTACCTCAAACACGCAGTCTTCGATTTCAAGAATGGAGATGTCGAATGTTCCGCCTCCGAAATCAAATACTGCCACCACTCCGTCGCTCTGCTTTTTATCGATACCGTAAGCCAATGCAGCAGCTGTAGGCTCGTTTATGACTCTCAAAACGTTCAAGCCTGCGAATTTTCCCGCATTCTTGGTGGCTTGACGCTGGGAATCATTGAAATAGGCGGGCACTGTCACCACTGCATGCTCGATCTTACTAGGTAGATGCGAGTCGGCGATCTGCTTCATTTTCTCGAGTATGTAGCCTCCGATTTGAGCGGGCGAGTACTTATGGCCATCAACAGTCTGCACCCATGCGTCTCCGTTATCGTTCTCCACAATCGAATAAGGCACGTTGAGAATATCTCTTTGAACTTCTTCATCAGAGAATCTCCGGCCCATGAGTCTTTTCGTGGCGAAAAAAGTATTTTTGGAATTCACTAACGCCTGACGTTTGGCAGCAAGACCCACTAACGTCTTGGAGTCCTTTGCAAATGCAACCACGGAAGGCGTGGTACGTCCACCTTCTTCATTCTCAAGAATTCGGGCCTCTTGACCTTCAACCACTGCCACTGCAGAGTTTGTGGTTCCCAAGTCGATTCCAATGACATTGTGGCGGAAGCGACGGGCCGTGACAGCTCTTGGTAAGTTTCTATGTAGCTTGAAGCTTCGAGAAGTTCTTAGCATAGCGAAGAGTATAATTTTTTGAGATTCTAGATATGATCGCAACCTAAGACTAATAGTTGGTAGTGTACATTGGAAAAGTTGGTTCAGAGCATTCGAAGGAGAGTCAAGATCTGTTATTAATAATTAATTCATTAGTTTGTAATTGTCATGGTATGTAATATAAGCTGTGATTGGCCAATTCTTGGAATTGAAAGTGTGGAGGTTTATTGTGTTTTCCTTTTTTCCAGCTATCAAGTCTGGCAGAACACACTGTACACTTCAACTTAGATCTCATTTCTCCACATTTCGATTAATTCGGACTGGTCATCATTTCCAAGTATGGGCACAAGTAAACCTTCTGAATCGACTTTTAGTCGGATTTGCTTGCTCCAATTATACTTCTTTCTGACTATCCGCCTGCAAGAGCCTGTACTCTCCATTATCAATTCTCATTTCGGTCAAGTAGAACATGCCCATGAAATTGAAGCCCTGCGACGTTAGAAATCCCTGTAATGCTTTGGGGGAGATGTGGTGTAAAAGCTCGATGTCCGATGCATCAAATGTCAGAAGCTTTCCATTATGTGTGTAAGCAAGAAATGTAGGATGTTCGGTGTCCGTACAAATGTCTACAATGACTCCGTATTTATCGCCTCTATCGTCAAATGCAATTAGTCCTTGCTCCTCGAACCTGCTAAATTGATGTGTTTCATGTCCCAGTGTCAGCTTGTCCATGATGTATCTTGTCCATTGAAAGTTCAATGGTTGGCGACGGCGAGCCATTCCTACGAAAAAGACCAAGTCATTTTCGACGAGTCCATTGAGATCCACAGTATTGTCGCTCAAAAGCGTTTCCATAAACTTTAGTGAGTTCAACCAGTAATCTTTGTCAACATTGATTTCGGCCACCTCTGAATACATGATGTTATCCATGTACTCGTCGAGATTGTTGAATGGAGTCTTGAAGGTAGTACACAACGCCAAAGCCTTGCCATAATCCAATCCCATTGTCAAGATTCTCTCCTCGGCTGGGTTGGCCAGTGGTCCGTTTTCAGCAACGAAACCTGTAGTGTTTGTCCTAATTCGAAGTCTGTACTTTCCAAACATGATCAAATGCTGTGAAAGTTTGGGTGTGAACGTGTGGATTTCCGAGCCAATCTGAAAACTATGCTTTTCAAATACCTCCTCCTGCAAGATTTTTGAGATGATGGCCACACGCAAGATTGTAGGTTCGGCGTTCTGACCATGGTACTCTCGGAGAACATTCAATCCGGTTGATTGGTCTGTGGAATTTCGATGTGGACGACGCTCAATAAGCCCCGACAATCTGTTCGCTAATGAGCCCACAAATCTTAGGAAATGGTGTTCATTGGCAAACATCAACTTCCCATTTGGAATGGGAATCATGGAGCGAGCACGTTGCTTCAATTTCTTAATCTGTGCGATTCTGACCTTTGAAAGCTCGGGAAAGCCAAAGTCGAACCGGCTCATTTCAAACAAAAACTTTTCAAAGTCGGTCCCATGCTCTGGCTGCGAGTTCTGAAGAAACTTCACCGCCATGTTGACGTTCTGAAGTTGCAAAAGTTGCCTGGTCCAACACATATGCGAGATGTTGTAGGAACCTGTGGTGTTTTCGGTGGCCCGATGGAATTCTTTCCGGTACTTGTCGGCCAAGTAGACGATCGGAACAAAGAGAGACTCGTCGATGGCAAGTTCTGAGAAGACAAAGTTAAGTAGATTGTCTACCTTAGTAGAAGTTTCTGGCTTTACATCATCTCCAAGTCCTTCCAAAGACTTCTGGATACGAATGAGGATAGCTTCAAGTTCCTTGATGGAAGAATATAGCTTGTCAATGCTTGTTTCTGTCTGTAGATCTTCGTATGGAAACTCATAGGCTTCCAAGGTGCTGGCAAAGCTGGCTTTCCAAAGTATCAGGTACAGATGTTTGTTATCGAGCACACGTCGAAGTCTATTGCATGTTTGTAGTAGATGTACATAATCTTCTATGGAGAGATGTATAAGTACCAAGTCAAGGATATCTGTGGGCAATTCCCACAAGTTCATGAGAACAGTAGTAGTTGGAGTTGGATTGTGGAGATGATCATACAGGAGAAGGTGATTTGGTTGCAAAACGTACGGGAACGTGATGGTAGTTCGATGACAGGGAAGAGATGATGTTGATGATTAGAGAAGGACATAAGAAATGTATTTCAAAGTTTTGATGGCGTTTAGTGGTAGAAACGCCTTAGCACTTCACAATGATGAGATCCAATGGTTACTGAGATCACGTAGTTGAGCAAATCTGGTTACATATTAGATAAAACAAAAAAGTGATCTGCAACGATTAAATAGGCAGTTAAAAAATGGAGTTGAAGGAAACTAACTATGTAAGTAACATTGGCTTTACAATATAATAGATCGGTCGATAGAATATCATAAAGATCAAATTACTGAGTGTAGCATCCACTCAGTCAGACATTCATGATTTACACATGGATGTTAACATTCAAAAATTCGAAATTGAACATCAGGAGAATTTTCATCAAATTCCATCTCTAATATCTGTCATTTTCATATTCTTTTCCATCTTATCTTCACCATCCATCTCATCTTTACTACTCATACAGTACGCATCTAAGTGAAAAGTCATCTCCATCATGGGAAAAAGAAAAGCAGAGTCTGGCGGAAACAGAAACAAAAAGTACAAGGTCAGTGGTTTTATTGATCCAAACACTTCAGGAGTTTATGCCACTTGCAATAGAGGCAGAGAACAGGGATGCCGTAAAGAGTTGATGAACCTCTTTTCCGAGAAAATCGACCAGTGGTATCCAGGATGGGAAGACAAGGTAGAGGATGACGAAGAGGAGCAGAAGAAAGATGAAGAGAAGAAAGAAGAATTGTCTGTGGAAGAGAAAATCAAACAGGAATTGGCCGAGTTGAACGAGTCCAAAAAAGATAAAAAGTCTACCAAGTCTATTCTCCAGCCTATGGATCTAGGGTGTGAGTGCCTAGTTTTCATCAAAACAAAGAAACCGGTAGATCCAGCTGAACTCGTACATAGATTGTGTGAGGAGTCAGCCGCCAGTAAGTCCAAGAACACGCGGTATACACAGAAGTTGACTCCAATCTCATATTCAGTGTCTGCGTCGATGGAAGAGTTGGTGAAACTCGCTGAAAAGGTGTTAAAGCCACATTTCCATGCCGATAACCAGAAACCAGTAACTTTTGCCATTCAAGTCACTAGAAGAAACTTCAACACTCTTGAAAAGGACGATATTATCAAGACTATTGCCAATTGTGTGGGCAGAGACCATGGCCACAAGGTGGACTTGAAGAAGTACGACAAGTTGATCATGGTTGAATGCTACAAGAATAATATCGGCATGAGTGTAGTAGATGACTATCTTCGTTACGAGAAGTTCAACTTGCAACAGATTTTCGAGAAAGACATGGGTGGGGCCAGCATGTCCCGAGTGGCAGCGTCTTCCGAGGCAAAGTAAGATAGAATCCATACATAGCTACAAAATACAATGGTTACCAATGCATTCGTTATTAAACGTTAATTGCCGGAATACACTAACCGTTCCACTACCTTGACTGCATCCTTCCAGGCCAACCAATCGGCCTCGCTATTGGGCACTAAACCCATCTTATTTAACTTCCACACGCCAATTCCCGTGTTGGCCAAATGACATAGAATGAAAACAACCTTAGGCAAAAGCAATTCGTTGGCAATTCGGTCGTTTGTTAAGTCTTGGAAGGCAGCACCTGTCTCAGTGAAAATGGCCCTTATAGGATTCCATAAGAGCATCAAAGTCATCATTATAGGGATCATCTGTAAAGAGTTTCCTGTCATATAACTCATGATCAAGTTCATGGGGATGCTTTTGGCGGGGCTGGTGGCTATTTCCCAAGCTTTCTTGACCTTGAGTTGATCCATTTCGGTTTCCGAAGGCTTCTTGACCGGTTCGGCTTTTTTGGATTTCGTAGACCCTGTGCTTGGCCCACCTCCAAACCCTGGAGGCAGAACGATATCACCAGAGGCCGGTGCCAACACCTTTGGGTGGACTAATTCGTTAAAGGACATAAAGAAGGTGAGTTGGTGGAGATTTGTGCACTACTGATTAGATATGAGGAGTTGGAGGAAATGGAACTGGTATGGTGGAAAGGGAAGAGGAATGATAGAGAATGTGGCAATTTTGCAGATATGGTGGTGTGGTTATTGAAAGAAAATGGGATTATTATTAATATTAATTTGTAAAGATAATGGGATTTCTACTTGGTTATGTTAGTTTGGAGTTTCGCAGTATTATCCTGATTGACCATACATAATTAGGAAGTTAATGAATGTTGCTAAAAATTCTTCACCTGGTTCAATTAAAATCGGAACATCAGAAAATGTCTAGAAATCAATCTCGATTAATACCAGTATCAGAATAAGTGTCAAATTCAGAAAATACAACGTTGGAAAGTGTCTAATATCTCCTTTCGAATCAGTTGAGAATATGATTACAAAATCTACATATCACCAGGTATTGAACAATTGCATTAGAAAACTATTGAAATAGAACTGCACTAGAAAAAATAACAATTATTCGTATTTGAATCCTGAATTATCCGAGAATACATCCGAAAGGAACGATCCCTCTTTCATACGTCCTGTTTAAGCTTGCGTTGTCCTTTGGTGGAGCAGTAGTCTTGTTTTGGGGAGTTTGAGCGGCCATGTTAAGTGATGCGCCGTTAAACTAGGAGAAATAGTAGGTTTTTATACTGCTTACCACAACTTCTTTTTTTATTTCGTGATTGATCTACTTGCCTAATTAGGATGCCACAATACCTTTGTTAAGGAGGTTGTTGAATCATGGTCTGTTGATTCTCTAATTGGTAATGGCTGAAACATGTCTGTAGAATAACCAGAACCAGCAGAAAATAAGCATGGTGGTTAACATTATAGCAAGGAAGGTTTGATCCATGGGCACCTTTCATATTTGGTAAAAAATCAAAAATGAAGGTAACTGGTGTACATAAACTGGATGTTACAAGTTATTCAGTGAACACAAGTAAACCAATTTTCAGTGAAAAGAAATTCATTGGCACCAAAACAAAATTGAAACGAATAAGTTGCTGATGATGTAATGACCAAATAAACGTCAGAGTGATTCTGAATGAACAGTCATACGAGCTAATGTCTCTTACAACGTTTCAATAATGCCCTGTAGGGCTAAATTCTTTACCTGTAAATTTATATCCTCTCAAATCTTGAAATCTCATGTTCTGGTAAGCGTTTCAATCTCCTTAGATTTCCTACCAATATTCGCAACCATAGTTACTTTACTCCTTCATCAACCAACTATATTGAGTAACCTTTCTCTCCTAAATCAGTTAAACCATTTAGACTACCTAGTTGATTTTCACAAAAACTTTCATAAATCACCACCTGACCAATTCCAAAGTTTACCTTCTCTTTTTTCACCACTTCTCATCATCACAATATCCCCAAGCCTCTATCCTATTTGAATCTACACGTGACCTCCACTCCACCTTAAAGTGTATCCACCCTTCTTCCCAACCATCCAATGAATTCCACACTAGATTTTAAGAAAAACCCGCTAAACAAAATCATCGGACTCTCAGTGGTGCTCTCCGTGGGCTTTTTGTTGGTGGTACTCGCCGGTGTCTACGGCAATTGGTTTCCGATCGTGGACGGAATCATCTTTGCTGTTGCGTACTTGCCGGTGATTATCACCCGGACAGCGTTCAATCTGAGCGACTACGACTTCAATTTCGATCCTCATACAACGTCGCAGACGCTGGTCATCAAAGAGTTTGGAATGTTCTTGTCTGCGGCGTTATTGGTGACGGGATTCTACTTGCCTATTTTATTGCATCACTCACTCATTCTTACTAAGACTGCGGTTGTGTTGACCATAATCGGGGGAGTGTTGATTTATGGAACGGTTTATACGTTTAGCCAGGTGTTTGATACGCCTGACGAGGAAGCTGACGATTTGGGAGGCGGAGTGATCTAGTGGGAAAGGAGAGGGGCGATGTGAACAGGTCAGAAAGGAGATTTAACGGAAGGAGAGGAGATGCAAAGTAATTGTCAGACAGAGAGAAGTGAGGATTAAGGTTTGCAATTGGAGAATGACGATACTATGGAAAAGTCACGGGAGAAGCGAATAAGGCGAACAAATAGTCATGAAATGGTGTTGAGTTTGCAATTTTAAATGGTTACTGTATTGCCAAATTGTCCTTATATTCAATTGCCCAATGATGTTCGCCCCCAAATTTCTTATTCTTAAGACTCTTTCAATTCTCCGCTCCGATATAGCCAGCCTTGGTGTCATGACAGCATAAGTACTAAATAACATCATACACATATATATATAAACTAAAAGTCAAAAAAAAAGTCCTATTAAAATCTTGAAATCTCACAAAAACGAACTACGTTCCTTATTCATAACAATCTGTTAGCAAGATTTTTATATTCCTCCACTCTTCCTCCAGTATTCATGTCTGGTATCCCACCTTATCGTGGTGTACGGGTGTACAACAACACCAGTATCTCAACCTCAACTTCTTCACCTTCAAACATCATTAAAAAAAACATCAATGACGGTAGCAGTAGACCCAGTCTCCGTGGCCGAGCGCCAAATCGTCGCTGAACACCAACTTCGCGAGAAAGTCATCAACGAGGAGTTCAAAATCTGGAAGAAAACCGTCCCGCTCCTCTATGACACCATCCATACCCATGTCTTAGAGTCGCCGCTGTTGTCGGTGCAGTTCTTGCCCAACTACACGGTTTCCGAAAACAAAAACAAAATCTCGGTCCAGGCTTTGTTTGGATCAAACACCTCTGGAAGAGAGCAAGACCATGTGAAGTTGGTTCTGTTGGATTTACCTAGTACGCTAGCTCCAGACTTTAGTACTTTTGCCGTGGGTGACAGCATACCGATCCCTATGAATGGAGATGGTTTGGACTCGTTCAAGGTATTGCAATCGTGGAAACATCCGGGTGAGGTCAACAAAATCAAAGTCTCTCCCAACGGAGAGAAATGGATTACTTTCGATAATCAGGGCCTTGTCCACTTGTATAACCGCAAGGACGAGTCTCCCGTGGACTTTTCCTACCACACTAGTGAGGGGTATGCGTTGGAATGGGTTTCTGATATGGAGTTTTTGTCTGGAGCCAACGATTCTCGGATTGCGCTTTGGGATATCAAAGATGCCTCTAAGCCCCTCAAGGAATTCAATTCTCACACAGCAGTGATCAATGATATCAGCTTCGGCCCAGCCGCGAAGGTGCTCTTCGGTTCTGTGGCTGACGACTTCAACACATATATCCACGATCTTCGTTCACCAGAAGAGTCTCCCGCAATCAAAATCTCCACAAACCACATCCAGAACGCCATATCTTTCCATCCGCTATTATCATCGCTTTTTGCCACAGGCGGAAAAGATAACGTGGTGAATTTGTACGACGCCAGAAACACTAAGGAACCATTCAGAAAGCTCTTCGGTCACAACGATTCGGTGGTGGGCTTAACGTGGGACACTTGCTACGATCCCAACTTCTTGTACTCGTGGGGATTGGACAAGCGGGTCATTAACTGGGACTTGAGTAAGTTGTCCGAGGAAGTCACCTACCCATCTTCCGAAGCCTCTGAATCCAAAAGAAGAACCAGAGTTACTGAAGATCCATGTTTGGCGTTCATTCACGGTGGCCACACTAGCAGAATCAACGAGTTGAGTGTTCATCCCAAGATCCCAAATCTTTTCGCAACTGTTGGCGATGACAACTTGCTAGAGGTTTACAAGTCAAAGACTCTTTTGGAGGAGGAAGAGGATGAAGAAGAGGAAGAGAAGGAGGAGGCGGAGGAAGAAGAAAAGGACGATGCTGAGGATAAGCCTGAGGCTAAAAATGAGGATGTTGATATGAAGGAGTAGATCTGTTTGTTGTATATTAAAAGTTGGAACTAATATGAAATGGATGTTGTAGTGTAGATGACAGACCTTGAAGAATAATCTAAGAATTTGATACTATATTTGAGGGTATAGTACAATGAGTAAATATGCAAATGGTGCCAAATCACAAATCGAATGTCCATTTTGACTTTTGTCTCAACTTTTTGCCAAACTTGTAGAACAAAAAGGGGACAGGCAACAAAATTAACGCTCCACAGCCCAAGACAGTTCCTGCCCATCTAATCCCCATTCTATCGAACATTTGCCTAGCAAAAAGTGGAAAGGCAGCACCGAAAGCAGAACGCAAGAATGCATTCCCGGCTAATGCAGAAGCAGCAAAAAGTAGATAGCAATCAACAATGTAATTAAGACATGGTAAAAAAATGAGGGTCAAACCCATGCCAATTGGAACAAGCCCAAGCGTAGGAACTATCCAATGGATCTTATCTGGAAAATCCCCTGTCCAACTCAACCAAAACATGCCAATAGGAAATAAGACACTTCCTACCATCATGGGTGGAAGTCTTTCCTCAGGAATGCCCTTACCGTCATTCTTTTCCATAGTGGTGACGTATCGCCTGTTCATGAAGACGCTGATGACACCTCCAGTCAAACATCCAATTAGCATGGCAAGATACGGAAGCAGATCGACTGCTTGAGCAAAATGGTATCTCGTGAAGATCATGGGTACTGCCGTTAAGAACAAGTAAAGTAAGCCATAGATAAAGGAGTTGTAGAGAGTGACCAAAAACAAAATGGGTTCGGTGACCAACATTAGAAGAGGTCGAGTGATGTTTCTCTCACAAATCTCCTTGATGGAAAGACTTACGGTCTCATGAGGGGCATGGATACCCCAATTGCCAGTTCTTCTTCTCAATATCTCAGCTCTTCTAGCCAAAATAATTCCGTGATGAGTCTCCTCAAATGTGAGCCAAATAGCGATCAAAGAGACAGCCGCGGCTATTCCACATAAGTAAGAGGTCCAACGCCATCCCAAGTGAGGATTTTTCACGGTAAATGCACCCAAAATTGGGCCCAACATTGGCCCACCAAATATGACCATTGCAAAGTACGTTGTGGCCTTTCCTCGGGCTTTAGCACTGAACACATCAGCCACCGCAGCAGGAGCAACTACCAAGGGCGCAGCACCAACGAAACCGGCGAAAAAGCGACAGATCATAACAGTTTGAATATCTTGGGCTGAACCCACAGCAAAACAGAAACACATGTAGCCGAAGACGGACATCATCAAGATCGGCTTTCTACCATATAACTCCGATAATGGACCCCACACCACGGGGCCCGAGGCAAATCCAAAAATAAATAGCGAAACCCCTAGAACAGCAACTGTCCAGCCTACATGATAGAGCTCCATAAGTGGATAGGCAGATTCGGCAAAAAATGCTGAACCTACCACCACAGCAAAAGTGGCTACAACTGATGACAAACATGCGGAAATCTTCTTGTGCAACGGCCAATTGAGTGGATACTCTTCATCTTCAGGCTCATCCCATGCGACAGCATATGGATCTCGATCTGGAAGCATCGGTGGATACGGCTTCCCTCCTCCCATTGTCGGGAGTGGATCAGTGCATTTCAGAGCTTCTTCGTACAAGTCTTCTACACCTGAAAGTCTTCTACTCAATGTTCTGTCTATGTGAGACTGCGAGGTGTGAATGGAGCCAGTGTCTGAGTCGTTCCCAGAGTAACTGTTCGGTAGGTTTCCATTGAAAACTGTTGGAATCTCTTCTTGTAGAGAGTCTTTGTCACTTTTGGTGGAGTTATCAGGTGAGCTAGAGAGTTGCATCACGTCAAGCAAAGTTGCGACAAGAAATGGGAATACAAACAAAAGCTGGCAATTTGGGCTTTAAAATCCCGTCAAAATGCTCGATGATGACTAATCGATAATTACATTGGGGAGGGGAGACGGTATATATAAGTAGGTTGTGAAGCACCAGCGGAATTTTTGTCACTTGGTTTGTAGGCAGGGCTAGTGGGTAGAAATTAACCCCACAAATGTCCAAGGTTTAAATGAGATCTGGGGAAAAGTTGGAGAAGATATACATATGATAAGGAGAATATGTTGGAATGTTTGTTTAATAATCTTGAACTTTTTTTAATTTGTATTCTTGATCAGGCTAATTGATAAGTTTCTGTATTGGTCTGAATCTCGGAAAGTTTGTTAAGTTTTCCTTGCCATTTAAGTAGGTATTCTCAATTTCGCCTTTTTTTATTTTTCCTTCCGTTATCTACTTCGCCGAGGCATAAACACACCAAGCCGAAGATGATCCGAAGGTGGGGAATCGGTAAGAGAAAATTGGAAGACGAGGTTTGAAAATGTAAATACTTGTAAAATATGATGGGATTTAGCGGACATTTGTTCGTTTGTGATACACGGCTGAAATATTGCGCATAACCTAAAGACAATAGAGTGATAAGATAAGGTAGACCATACGATTGCAGATAAGTTGTTTGGTGTAAATGTGGGGACCAAGAAAATGTATTTGGTGTTGAGTCTGGTTGGAATTGAGGAGATGGCGATGAACAGCGGAGGCTGTTTTACATTGAAGATTTTACATTGAAGATTCGGAGTCAAATGGTTTATTCATTTCAGAATGCACCATAAAATGCTTGCCTGTAAAAGCAGAACTAACTAATAAAAGTATGTCTTGACTTTCAGCTAGCGGAGGAAACAAAGTTTGAGATAAATAATTTAAGATCATTGAGTTCAACAACCCAATTTGACCTTCTATGAGCAGATAGCGTGGCTAAGAGGAAGCCTTGGAATGTCACGATAAGATGCAAGTACTATCTTTCAAATAAACAGAAGAATATTAGCTTCATCAAAAGATAATTTGAAAATCAATGAATTAGACTGCTGTCTCTACAACTTGAAATCGGCCGAGAAATTGATGTGAATCTTCAATACCACACTCATCCAACCCATATCCAATAACAGCTACCCCTAATGCTTCCGAAGCAACTACAAACAAATATAATTAAGTCAACAATTAATTATGAATTCCGACATTTGTAATCATCACCCCAATCCTCTTGTTTTTTCTCATTCAGCGTAACATCTCTTCTAACTATAATGTCTGCGAAAACCTACCAGAAATTCTATACCAACACAATGTACACCTAAACTCGAAAATTGAATTCCAAAAACCAAAACCTCTTAAAAATCTTTCAAATCACCCCTTTTCATCACAAAATCACCCCCCAACTTATCCCAAATCATCTCCTCCTATCTTCTCTCCCCCACACATCTCGTTCTTCATATAATTACATATCAAGTACACGTCCACACCATGGCTGATTCAATCAAAGAAGAGACACCCACGTCTGCATTAGGGTCCGATGCCGAATTCGATGCCGAGCTCGTCCGCAAAAGGAAGTCCAAGTCACCTGGGATCTTCCACGAATCAAAACGGGCAAAAGAATCCGAAGACATAGACCTTAGTGAAGATATCGCCAAACAGTTCAAAAAGTTCAAGGCCGCTCCCAAATACAACTTCTACTCAGAGGAGGTGTATTGTGTTTGTCGTAAACCCGACCATGGAGGTGAGCTCATGGTTGGATGTGACGGATGCGAGGAGTGGTTCCATTTCAAGTGTATGAAGCTCAACGTTAAGAACCAGAAGCTCATCGACAGCTTTTTCTGTAAGTTCTGTCAGTGGCAGGGCTTTGGAACCACTAAGTGGCATCGCAAGTGTCGTCTTACTTCTTGTCATAATCCTATCCTCAAAAACGAAAAGTCCAAGTACTGTTCGGAGGAATGTGGCTTACAGTACTTTAAGAGCCGTTTGACGGGCTCGGATGTATTAACTCAGAGCGATATCAAGGTGGTACTCACCAAATGTAGTGGGCACAATGATTTGACCAGAATGGGCCAGGAATTCCCCGAACTCCCTGAAGTTCGTCTGCTTGACATGGACAAGTTGCCTGGTGATATTCGCCAGGACCTCACCGATAGCGATACCAAGAAGCAAAGCATCAACGATCTTTTGGAGTTGGCAGAGCGGAGAAGCGAGTTTTTGGTGCAAATCAAAGAGAAGGTGAGACTCATCAATGAGAAACTTCAACTCAAGTTGGAACCTTCCGGAGACTCCGACGAAGTTAAAAAGAGCAAGAAGAAGAAGACAAAACTGAGAAAAGTGGATTTGTGCTGTTTTGACCGCAAACTTTCAGAGGACTCTATGATAGCAGAGTATGATCGAGTTTTGGGTCTGGAAAGTGTCTATGAAGCCTTCAAGGACGAAATCGATGAAGTCGTCGAGCACTATGATGGCGACGGGTCCGCGGACTACACGGGAAGCATGTGCTTGAGCGACAGAAGGAAGTGTTTGAGACACAACGGCTGGCTCAGTCTTTTGACCGACCAGGTGTGGAAACGGAAGTCAGAACTCGAGTTGCTGCTCGAACGCTTGGACCAGCATAAGGCAGATACCCTACGGGATTACAGTATACAGAAATACGAGGAATGTGTGGTTTGAAAAAAAAAAAACTCGTGCTTTGGTGTTGTCTCTGCTATATCACTTCTTCATTCCCTGGATGGTGGCCACAATTGTTCTGCGGTGCATGTACTTTCTGAACTCGCACAAGTACACACCCTGCCACGTTCCAACAGCAAGTCGTCCGTTCAGAATTGGGATGGAGAGACTCACACCAACGGTGGAACTCTTAACATGGCCAGGCATGTCATCTGGACCCTCATCTGCGTGGATGTAGAAGTCTCCCTCTGGGACCATTCTATCGAGCGAAGCAGTCATATCCACGCGGACATCTGGATCACAGTTTTCGTTAAGAGTCAACCCTGCTGATGTATGCTGAAGAAACAAGTGTAAGAGTCCAACCTTGTAATCTTTGATCTGGGGAACGTTACGCAACACCTCGTCAGTGATGAGATACGAACCCTTGGAGCGTGCAGGGAGAGTGAATTTGACTTGATCCCAGGACATTGTGGAAATAAAGATGGAAATGAAGAATGAACACCAGGTTTTATAGAGGGCGATGTGAAGACAATGTTGAGCAACGATGCAGTGTGCAGTGGGTGCGAAACATGGATATGAATCTCGCAACTCCGAATTCCGTGTTTATGAACAGGATGGAGAAAACGGTCAGATAAGAGCGAAAGTGAACGAAAGAGAATTATTGAGAGATTCGCAATGAAATTGTGCAATTAGTTATACTCTCACTATGATTTGGAAGTCATTTTGTCTCGCATATCTAACCTTAATGTGAAACATTATTCTGTTCACTTAGTATCAGTATCTGCATAAATACATTTATTTTGCAATTAATGAATACTTCAATGTCACTCAAGGGCTACTTTGATCATCATATCAACCAAATACTCGAGATCTTCCTGAATAATCACATAGGGAGGCATAATGTATATCAACTTTCCAAATGGCCTGATCCATACTCCCAAATCAACAAATTTCTTCTGGATCTCGGCAATATCAACTGCTGAAACCATCTCTATCACTCCAACAGCCCCAAGAACACGCACATCTTTGATTTTCTTATTTCTCTTCATCTTTAGTGGAAGAAGCTTTTTTGTTAAGATTTCTTCAATCCCTGCAACTTGCTGTTTCCAATTTCCCGTCTTCAAAATCTCCAAGTTCCTCGTACTCACTGCACAGGCAAGTGGATTTGCCATAAACGTTGGCCCATGCATGAAACATCCAGTAGGGCCGTCGCTAATCACCTCTGCAACATTCCTGGTGGAGATTGTTGCTGCCATAGTCATGTAACCACCCGTCATGGCTTTGCCCACACACATGATATCGGGGCAGATTTGAGCGTGCTCGCAGGCAAAAAGCTTGCCTGTCCTTCCGAACCCAGTAGCTATCTCGTCTGCAATAAGCAAAACGTTATGTTTGTTGCAAAGTTCCCTCACAAATTTCAAAAATTGGGGGTGGTACATTCTCATCCCTCCCGCTCCTTGGAGAATGGGCTCGAGGATAACAGCTGCGATTTCTTCGTGGCGCTTTTCGATCTTCTCTTCAAAGTCATTAATGTCTTTGTTGTCCCATTCCTCGCCGAATCCAACTTGCGGAGCATTAGCGAAAATATTATCAGGACCGTAGCCACTGTAGATGCTATGCATTGATGTATTAGGATCACTAACAAACATGGCTCCAAAGGTGTCTCCGTGGTATCCATTAGCAATGGACATGAATTTTTTCTTACGGACTTGCCCTTTCGAGATCCAGTACTGGATTGCCTGCTTGAGAGCCACTTCCACCGCTACCGATCCGCTGTCACACAAGAAAACACATTCGAGTTTGGGATGTGTCATTTCCACTAAGTGCTTGCAGAGTTGAATGGCTGGTTCGTGAGTAATGCCACCAAACATTACATGTGACACCTTCTTGATTTGGTCCTTCATGGCATCATTTAAGGCTTTGTTGTTGTAACCATGGATTACACACCACCACGAAGACATACCATCAATTAGACTTTTGCCATTGTCAAGATAAAGTCGAACACCCTCAGCTGATTCAACTTGGTAGCATGGAATCGGCTTTGTCATAGACGTATATGGATGCCATATATGATTTTTGTCGAATTCCTCTCTTTCAGAATGATTCATTGGATTTATTAATCTCTGTTTTTTTTTTTTTTTTTTTCCCAAATTTTAAAAAATTGGAAAATGTGCGGACTTTTTTTTCCTAATTATTTTAGTTGTTTCAAAAACGTTACCGAGTTATATGA
>Ga0160505_100056_pt1 | contig 91484 bp, 70 predicted proteins | sample DIDeMG_FD_108225 | JGI IMG/M metagenome (GOLD analysis project Ga0160505, IMG submission 108225) | Enriched chicken feces microbial communities from UW Madison campus, WI, USA - DID2874_E49_Stillage MG | ecosystem: Host-associated > Birds > Digestive system > Large intestine > Fecal ... | reverse complement strand
TATTTTCTTTTTCCCGCTTATTACTTTTTATGCCTTACATTTCTCCATCAGATCTCTCCTTTTATTTTTCTCTCTTTTTCTTTTTTTTTTTTCCTCTCTACATCTTGATCTTCTTTACATTTTGATTATCTTTAATAACTCAAATGTGTTCAATCTCTCGTTAGATTATTCCGTTTCTTCCCCGATTCTTACCATATTTCTCTTCAATTTGCTTCAATTTTCTGCAATACCATTCCAGTTCTCTAATTCACTTAAACTGTATCAATTTCCTCCCTTCTCTTCATTCTCTCAATTTCTCCACCCCATCACTAGGTCTCCATCCATCTTAGCAGTCCTGTGCACACCTACAACTGATCTCATACCAACCACTATAAGTATCAATGCCTCCGTCCGACGATCCGTTCGTGGACCAGGAGAAACCTGCCGAATCCTCGGAGTTCACTTTGCGCCCGCTTAGAATCCAAAAGAGACCCGACTCGTCTTCCTCTACTGCAACCTCCACTCCCCAAAAACCTCCCAATGATGAGTTCGTCTGTCGTCCCATGAGACTTAGTCTGGCGTCCAGCCTACAAGCCCGAAGGAAGTCCGACTCCAGGGATACTCGGCCAAATGTTAAAAAAAGCGTGTCTTTGAGTGGCTCCAGCGAATTGTCCACGCCAATATCGCTGCCCAAAGCGCCCAGTCGAGTTCTGTCTATAAAAATCAAAAAGTTACCTCTTGTTCAGTCACCGCGTCGCTCTTCAGTGGCCGATTTGTCCAAGTGGGACGACATGATATTTGCCTTGTGCTTGGTGGACTTTCACCATGTACGTGGGCCCGAAGTGCAGTGGTGGAAGTCCAACTATCATTCGCATTTTGACCACGACGACGTTCTCTTCCGCAATTTGCCGTTTCAAGCACTTCCAGATGGCTCGCACCTCTTTGAAGAGACTTTCAGCAATTTTAATTTGGTCTACGACTTCAAAAACTGCATTTCCTTGGACAATCTGGTAGATATCGAGACGTTCAAGGGTAACCCGAACCATCTCGAGACGCTTTTCGGGTGTCTGTGTGTCCGTCAGGTGAAAACAGCTGACCTTTCCAGTGAGGAGCTTGAGCGCAACAAAGATATCACTCGATCTATAGTCCAGAAGGCCGTGGTAGTGATAAGTCGAAAGCAGCCAATTTTCACTAAAATAAAGGAGAAATTGTCCATTATTACCCACAGCTACTTCCAGCAGGTCAACTTTACTAACTTCGAGGTGCTCGAGGACTTATTTGAGAATCTTAACGACTCATTCAAGTTGGTGGAGGATGACGATAAGTTGAAAAGACCATTACTCCCAGATGAAACCATGCTCTTGGAAAACCAGAAGAACGAGAAGCAAGAGGAGTTCTACGTCAATTTAAACTTGCGCCATATCTTACATCAATTCCGCTCTAACCTTCTCGTCATCTTGAAAGCACTACTTCTTGAGAAGAAGGTGTTGATCTATTCCAACAATAACTTGGATCTTCTCACTCAGTTCCAGAATAATCTCATCGCATTAATTCCTGACCTCTTGAACCATTTAGAGCTATCCGGTTGTCCATTGAGCGATTACACCGAGAAATACTCTCCACTTAATAAACCCAGTTCATTGAAGACTAATGATAGGCAGTCTATGCTAAGGTTTTTCGGGTTGCCTTTGCAAATTTTCAACACAAAGGGTTCTTTCTGGAACCCCTACTTGCCTCTTCAACAGCTTGATGAGTTGAAAGCAACGACGTTTATGGTCGGCTGCTCTAATTTGCTAATTGCCAATCAACTGACTCAGTTCAAGATCGATGTCATGGTCAACTTGGACACATCCCAAGTCACATACCCACTTGGTAAACCAGAAGAGCTTGTTCTCTCTGCTAATGATAAGAAATTCATCACAAGTCTCCTTGCGACACATCAAAGTGGTGAATCGTTTGTTGGTAGTGACGACCACTTCCGCTATCAATTTGAAGACTACATCCGGAGTCTTCTCGCAACTACCAGAATGAATCAGTATATGGAAAGATTCAAGAGTCCCCCGCCAGGCTTTGATGTTCAATTAAATCGAAACTTGGGCAATTTGAAAAGCTTTGGGGAAAATTTCGTCAATGCCTGGTTCCAGACTCGCAACTACAAAATCTGGGACGCCCTATGTGATGAGTTCATCTTTAACTTTCACGAACCTTGCCACATTGCCTACACGTTCACTGACATCGCTCAATCTAATTTATCGTCGTTCTTATCGTCGTTCAAAAAGGTTCCAACTGCTCCCAGTCTCACTGATCGCGCCAACCAGTACTTTTCCCATGCGCACAAACCACAAAAGTTCATTTCTGAAGAATCATCGGAGTCTGAACAGAAAGAAACTCTCACAAAGAATGACACAGAAAAAAACAAGGGTTGGGGATGGTTCAAGAAGTAACTGTTATTTGGTAATTAGTGTGGAGGTAATATGCAGTTCGATGACCTCGATGATTGAAAAACCAGGAAAACTAGCAAAACATCACTCATTAGAAATGAAGCACCCATTCCAAATATTGGTCACCGACAAGCTGGGCGAGCACTTGTTTGTGTCTGTAAAGAACAAATTGCTTGTCTTCCGTTTGTCCGACGGTGTTTTGGTGGGCACCTGGACAGATACCGTCGACACTCAGACTTTCCAGGAACAGAAGTTCAAGGCCAGACACGAGGCACAGAAGTTGAAACAGGAGCAAGAGCCAGCATCCAAGAAGGCTAAAACTAACAAGAAGGAACCAAAGGTTCCAGTTCCAGGTCCTGGTGCTCCCGTGATCTACAATTACATTCGCTCGTTAACATTAACCAGAGATGAGCATCACATTATCGGCACTACCGACAGCGATAAAGCTGCAGTTATCTTCCTGATCGACTATTCCAAGGAGAATTGTCTTGCGCTTGTTAAGCGTCAAACCTTCCCGAAACGTCCATGTGCTGTTTCCACTTCTATCAATGATGCCGACTTGATTGTTGCCGATAAATTTGGTGACGTGTACAGCATTCCAATTAATGATGAACGTATTATCGATGAAAAGGCCCTAGTTCCTATTTTGGGACATGTGTCCATGTTGAGTGATGTTTTTGTGGCTGAGCATGACAACAAACAATACGTCTTGACAGGTGACAGAGACGAACACATCAAAATTACTCACTTTCCCAAGTCGTATGTTGTGAAGCAATGGTTGTTTGGTCATCGTGAATTCGTTTCTTGCTTAAATCTTTGTGATTTCAACAAGGACATCCTTGTTAGTGGTGGAGGAGACGATTATTTGATGTTGTGGGACTGGTTCAACGCAAAAAAGCTAGCTAAAGTGGAGCTCCGTGAATTAATCCAGCCTTTCTTGAAAGAGGATCATTACCCTCCCGAAAGATTTAGGAATGAGGATTCGCCAAAGGAGATCTCCATCACAAAGGTTCAAACCCTCACACACAACGGTGCTCACTTGATAATAGTCTTATGTGAAAACACGAACTGTCTTTTGACATTTGAAGTTAAGGAGGATTTCTCTATTGTTCACAAGCAGACATTCACAACCGACAAGCCATTGGTGGATTTTGCTATTGTGAAAGACTCGATTTTTGCAGCAGTCGATTGCGAAGACGGAGAGTTGATCGAGATTTACGCTCTCAATGATGACTTGCTTCTAGAGAAAAAGGATGACGAGTTGGCCAAGAAGATCTCTCAAGCAAGTGACTGTGAAGTGGAATCCCGTAATGACTTTTATCCATTGTATTACATCAGCTCGTTGAGAAAGAGAAGCGAGCATTAAATGCATACGTAACTATTTTTTTATTAGATTAAGTATCTATTCAGTGAGTTCCTTGTCCTGCTCTTCTTCAAGGAACCCTCCCTGCTTGTAGAGAGCATAGTACAAAGAATCCTTGTTCTGCAAAAGGTTCTCAGGAGTGTCAAATTCGGCCACTTCTCCTTGCTCCAACACGATGATTCTATCAGAGTCCAGGATCGTATTCAATCTGTGCGCAATTGTCAAAATTGTTCTGTCCTTGAATTCGGTTCTGATTGTCTCCTGAATAACAGTGTCAGTTTCGACATCAACAGCAGCGGTGGCCTCATCAAGAACCAAAATATGCGATGGAATCAACAATGCTCTGGCAAGACACATCAATTGTCTTTGACCCACAGACAAGTTCGATCCACCCTCACTCATTCTGACATCCAATCCTGACTTGATTTCTTCGTCGCTCTGGTCCCTGTTTTCATACATCTTTAAAACATGGTCCTTCAAATGAGATAGCTCCAAAGCCTTCCAGATCTTTTCATCCGTGAAGCTGTCAGTTGGATCCAAGTTGCTTCTAATACTTCCCTCAAAGACTTGTGCGTCTTGTGGAATGATCGACAACTTGTGTCTCAAGTCAGCCAATCCTAACTTGCTCGTGTCGACTTTATCAATCTCGATGTGACCAGAGGTGGCTTCAATAATTCTGAACAAGGCGAGAGTCAACGATGACTTTCCTGCACCGGTTCTTCCAACAATACCAATCTTTTCATGGGGCTTGACCGATAAGTTGACGTTCTTCAACACCAAATCCAACTCTGGTCTGTATCTGGTTGAGTAGTCTTTAAAATTGACTTCTCCATTGGCTGGCCAATTAAGCGCTGGTCTATAATCTTCAATAATCTCTGGAGCTTCAGGAGTCAATCTGGAGTATTCCAAGACTCTTTCCACGGAAACGATATTAGTCTCGACTTCAACTGTCATTCTAACAATCCAGTTCAATGACTGAGTCACTTGCAAAGCATACGACACAGACAAACCTACCATACCGGCGGAAATGGAACCTGTTTTCAAAGTCAAAATCGCCAAACCCGAAGAGCCCAAGATGATGACCGAACCCAAGAACTCCAATCTGACAGCTAACCATCTGTTAGCATTGACAGCTGGGTAGTAAGCACGCATGTTCTTATCAACTCTTCCTTCGTTCAAATGTTTGAATCTATCTTCCTGACCATAAGCTCTGATGACTGAAACACCATTCAAAGATTCCTGGAAGTTAGCGAAGATAGGCGATCTGGAAACGGAATCCAAACGACGCAATTCTCTTGTGGTTCTCAAGTAGTACTGCTGATAGTAAACGTACAAGATACCCAAAGGTCCAACAATGAAAATGAACTGCCAAGTGGAGAAACAAATAACGATAATGGTAAACATAACTTTGGTGGCGTTACTGAAGAACATTCCAAACACTCTTCCCAAAATCTCATCAATCTTGTAAATGTCATTGGAGAATCTGTTCAAAATACGACCAATTGGCGTGGTCTCAAAGAAAGACATTGGAGCTCTCAACACAGACTGGGCCATACCATTATGCATCTTGGTAGATCCCCTAATAGTACAGTAGATCCACATGAAGCAAGTTTGAACCAAAGAACAAAGCGAATAGCCGATACCCAACGCAAAATAGATACTTAAGTACTTTGGCACATCAGGGTTGTAACCATACTTCGTGTTGACCTCAGACCAGTGCTTCAACCAAATATTCGAGCAAACGTTCACAGCCATTGAGGTAACTGTTGCACCCAAGAAGACCATAACATTCAATGGACCACAGGCTTTCGCATACTCCTTGTAAACATCCCATTTCACTTCACCTTGTTCCAAGTGTTCCTTTCTGGCCTTAGCATCTTCGTCATCCTCTTCTTCTTCCTGCTCCAAAATCAACCGTTCTTCATCGGTTAAAAGTGGAGCCACCGATGCTCGTCTTAAACTGCTGACTTCGATTTCAGACTCACTCTCCAATTGAGAATAATCCACGTTGTCTTTCGTCTCTTCTGAATCTGATCCAACCTTCTCAGCCTTTGTGGAAGCAGCAGAGGAAGAAGCCATAGTAGATGAAGATTTTCCTTTTCCGAAATCAATAATAAGTTGGCGCAATTGACTCTTGTCTTGAGACATAACTTCCAAGAGGGAGCCTTGCTCAACAATTTTTCCGTCCTTAACCATATGGATATTGTTCGCCACATTTAAAACGTGGATAGCATTGGTAGCCAAAATTCTACACTTGGATTTCAACATACCATTTGGACCCAAGACATGGTCAATCAAATGTCTTCCAACATGCTCATCGACAGCACTCAAAGGATCATCGAAAAGGTAAACATCTGCTCTTGCGTATACCGCTCTGGCCAATGCAAGTCTGGCCTTCTGTCCACCAGACAAAGAGATTCCCTTTTCTCCAACTTCTGTCCTGTCACCTTTTGGCAATACTTTCAAGTCAACAGATAAAGCACAAGCCTTCAACACGTGCTGGTAAAATTCAGGGTCGTACTTGTGACCAAATAAAATGTTCTCTCTGACAGTACCGTTAATGATCCAAGGGACCTGAGAGGCATATGCAATACTTCCGTGAACTTTAACCTCTCCATCGAGCTTGTAGAGATCACCTAGGATTGCCTGGATGATTGAAGACTTTCCGGAACCAACTTTTCCCACAATACAGTCCAAGTCTCCCTTCTTGACATCCAAGTTAATGTTGGACAAGGCAACCTTGTAGGTTTCTTCGCCCTTCAGTTTGGACCATAAGAAGGTACCATTCTTGACAGAAACTGCTACGTCACCAATGTTGCTCACCTTTGGAGCTCTGATGACGGCATTTTCTTGCAACTCGGCACCAGTCAAAAATTTGCTCAATCTAGAAATAGCAACTTGAGCCTCCACAACATTTGTGATCACCATAGGAACGACAGCCAAGGGGAATGACAACAAGTTGAACAATGACAAAGCTGGAAAAACAATATCAGTAGACAAACTGACATTCTTGTTAGTCAAAACAAAAAGACCAAAAGTGCTACAGCTGACCAAAAATGGAGCCAAGTTCCACGAGAACATGGAAGCAGCACCGAAAATACCCATCCGCTTCAAGTTTGCCAACTCCTTATCATTTCTAACATGGTAAAGCTTCTTCAAGTATGGATGTTCCCAGCCATACAACTTCAAAGACTTAATGTTGTTTAAGATTTCACTGATCAATCTGGATCTCTCGTCTTTGTACTTCATCTGAGTCTTTTGCAACTTCTTTTGATATCTAGCGATGACAGCATTCAATGGAATCATGACAATCATTATTGCCACACCGGCCCACATGGAGTTACCCAACAATCCGTGCAAGGAATACAAACACAAGATAATTTGGAAAGGACCAGACCAAATGATCTGCAAGTTCTGCACCAAGTCCTGTAATCTTTGCACATCGACAGACATTAAGTTCACGATGTCTCCAGTATTGGACACTTGCTTTGTTTCATTAGATAACACCAAGGACTTATTGTAGATGACGGTGGTTAAGGACGATTTGATTCTCATACCCAACTCGAAAGCTCTCTGGAAGTACTGATGCAAGAAAGCAGTCTGTGCCACCGAAACTACAAACATTCCAGCGGCGATCATGAATCCTCTCGTGAGGGGAATGGGCTCACCCTTATCGAGGGAATCTGAGTAATCGTTGACAAAACGAATCAACAAACGAAGTAATTGAGGCTGAACGAACGCCAATGAATCTTGCAAAGCCTTGAAAACACCTCCAATCAAAAATGGAAAGCCAAAAGACTTGGAAATTGCCCAAAACAAAGAAGAGGTGGACTGGTGGGACCAGTTCTTGTTGAAAGTGGAGGCAGTGGTGGAAGCTTTGAGCTCGTGTGGCAAAAATGGCAAATCTCTCTCGGTCAAAAACTGGTAGAACCCCTTTTTCATCAATGGACCCATCCAATTGAAAGTGATTCTGGAAAAGACGTTAGCTCTATCAAAAGGCGAAAGTGCAGCTTCTGAGCTGAACGAAGCGAGAGAACGGGGTGGGAAGTAAATTTCCAAGCTCAACAAAATGAATGTGTTGACAGCAGACATAATAGACAAAGTGGAGAGCTGGGAGCTCACCTCACCTCTCAAGTTGAGCGATAACACCCTGGTCGTGTGGAAAATGACCTGGAAGAGCCAGAAGAATAGCAATACACCATTTGATACAGTGGCCTTGAACTGTTCAAGGTAGTGGATAGCGTACGCAACTGCCGTAGCAGCCACATTGATGGAGATTGCTGTTTTCAAGATATCAAATGAACCACGGTATACGACGGCCAACAATACGGAAAATGCCACCTGAAGACCCGCCAAAAGAATCTTCACATAAAATGTCCAACTCACTCTATTTCCAGCGCTCACTTTGCGGTCTCTGAGCACCTTCACTTGGTAAAGGCCTGTCAACACCATCAATACGCCAGCAGCTGCAAACAAGATTCCCAAGAAAAAACATGGAGTCAAATCGTTGTAAACTGGCGATAGTGGGCCCCATCCATCTTCACAAGTGCACGAAAGCCATCCTAGCGGCTGTGGCAGTGATATTGGTTTTGAAGAATTGGCATTGGATAAGGACGAATTCAAATCACTGGCCAAAAAGGGCACCTGGTTGAAAGAGCCCCAGTCAAGCATATGTAGCCCCGGCAGAAAGGTGTCTACTTGTTCCATGGCAGCTTGCAAAAGTAGAAAAGTCCCAATGGAAGAAACAAGTGAGATGAAATTTACCTTACTAGTGGCAACGGCTTACAAATGAGATATTGTTCCTGTATACAAACGCGTAACCTATCGAAGATGAGGATGAAAGGACGTCAGCCTTATCCCCGATTTGGATAGACATTCTATTGGCTATGTTCTTTTTTGTTTTGGGCACTCCACCCTGGAAGTTGGTGCCGATACTGTAAAGCTTTTCTTGGCCCTTTTTAACTCTATTTGCTTTACTCCTGCTATACAGAACGGCATTCTTGTAACCCGAGTCCGCATTACCACCCTCACCTTTTATACCGGCTCCAATCGGCTGGTCCACTCTATGTACAACACATTTCAGGTAAGACATGCAGAACAAGAAGAGCACAAGCAGGAAAACTAACCAAAATAAGATGAAAACAATCAGGAACATCATGTGCCATCAGTAATTCGTTATTGACCACGAAGAATTAGGCTCTCGAAAATCGACCATGGTACAATTTGTCGAAAAGTCAACACATAAAGTGGACCAAATGACAATTGAAATTGCCAATTAAATTCGTAGGTAAACGACACACGGAAATCTGAAAAATGTCAATTGCGACACACCAGTCAATCGTATTCGCTTGTCTTACTTAAACAATCTCTTCAATCTCGACTGCTTCTTTTCCTTCTCATTAGCAGATCCCGTAAGTGAGCTTCTCTTTTGGTAATGCTTGGGTGTATTCGGATTGATTGAACCCTGAGGCAACTGTGGGTTTGGTACCGCAGTTCCAAAGCCGCCACTAATGACGTTAGTACCGGATTTCAGTGATGAGCGCAGGTGGCCCTGTTGACTGTGAGGGCTACCCTGAGCTGATGGAACGTTGACTGGCTTTGGCAACTCCAAAAGATACTCTGGGGCCTTGTCGCCGGCAGTCAATTCCTGATAGAGCGGAATGTCAAGAGATTGGAGTGTCTTCACGTCGTCAATGCTTTGGAGTCCGATCAAGAAGTCGCGAGGCTTCAACAACGACTCCGAACCCAAATAAAAGTCCTTGTTAAGAGATGTAGAAAGCTCATATATCAGGCGTACCTCGGAGAGTGTTACACCTCCAGCAACAAAGCAAAACACACGCTGTCTGTTCTTGGAGGACGTGGGGCCCGAGCGAGTGTTGGTGGGAGCCCACGAAGCTTTCACTCTTGGATTTCTCATGGAGCCTGACTCACCACCCACTGGATTAAGGCCACTCTTGCGTGGAACGTCGTCTTCCAATGGCTTGTCGCGGAAGTATGGGAACCACTCCTCGTCCAATTCGTACTTAGCGGCGTTGTAGAGGACTCGCTTGAGGCCCGGCGCAAACCTGGAAGTGTTGTAAGTTCCATCATTGTTTATGGTATGAAATGTCTGGCGCAGTACCTTTTTGTCCTTGACGGACTTCTTGACGATGGGGAAGTCTAACTTGCGGAGATTGAAGAAACACCGCAGAACAAGCGAAATGATTTGATTGTCCTTGACGCCGATGAACCTGGCGAGCTTGATAAAATCGCTCTCGGCGAGACCACCTCTGTAAAGACTGTAGATTAACACAAGTCTCACCTTGTCGTTAACATGTAGGTCGTCTCTAGCCAAGAGCACAATCAAGTCGTCGTGCAAACGCTTGTTGTGGACGCCTTCGAACGATGTGCCTTCAGCCGTGCATGTCTGCTCGAAATCTGCGGCGAACTCGGCCAATTTGCGGCTGGCGTTGATATCCAAGCACTCGTCAATCAATGTCTTGTGCAAGGTGACCTGACGACGCTCGTCATCAAAGCCCTGCAAGTGGGCCACCACATACATCAAGTCCGAAGAGGTCTTTGCCTTTGATCTATCGACCATCAATGGATTGTTCTTTATAAGGTCGTTGATTCTTGAAATGATCAATTCCGAAGCCTCGATAATGTGCATATGACGCAATGCAACCCAAGTATCGTCATCCTCGGAGTCGAGTGAAGTCTCCATCTTCTGCTCCTCACCACGCTCGTTCTCCACGGTATACACGTACTTGTTTTGTCTCTCCAATCCCTCCACAATGTCCATAGCCATGGCCTGGTAAGTAAACTCATGCAAGAGCGGAGCATACAAGTCCAAGGTCCGGTCACAGATAAGTAAGATAGCACGTGGCTTATCTCCAGCAGATGGAGGTGGGTAGTTATGGTTTGCACGCGCATACTCGTCGATCTGGCGCTGGACTTCGTCTGCGATCAATTCAGGTAATCTGGCAGCTTGGTGAGTAGAGTCTGGCAGTGAGTAGAAGCGGATAAGCGGATACTCGTCGGCTACAACCACCGCATTCACAATGGCACGAGCAGCACGGCGAACCTGAGGCAACACCAAGTCACCACAGTTTTCGTTATAATAAATTGGCATGGAGTTAGGAGTTAATCGATCAGCCAAAAATACTCGAGATTCCACAGGAACCATAGAAGCATGAACAACGTCGATGTTGGCTCCATGGCCAAAGAAGGCATCAACGTCAGGATTCTGCAAGAATTTGGACAGATGAAAAAAGTGAGATGCCTCTTCCTCCCATTGACTGAGAGGAACAAAGAGTCCATGGCCCACCTTGTAGCGTTTGGACTTGACATCAGCCAAAATGCAATTGAAGTTGAACACCAGCAGCTCCACCAAGTATATAGCTTGAAGAAATGGCTGCAACGGGCGTTTTTGGTGGATGGACTCCACAGCAGTGACGACCCGTAGCAATGTCAGTTTGGGGATCACCAGAAAGAGCACCGTCTCGGTTTTACGGTCCACAACCAACGCATAGAGACCGGGAGGCTGTGCGACCAGCTTGATCTTGTCTAGGAGGTAGTTAGCCTGGAGCTGGAAGAGCGACAGGGGGTCTTTCTTCATTAGTAGTTGGTGACAATTGCGAGACCGAAGGTGTGCATGTGGAAGAAGTAGTAGGTGGACCAAGTAGATTAGGAACGGTTGGGTTTTTAATGATTTCGGATTGTTTTGTGGATTAGATGGATTGATTTCGTGGTAGGTGAAGTTAGTGGGTCTGAACTGTCTTTGATTTTTTTCTTTTTCGGTGACATTTATTTTTTTACGTTGCCTTTCTTTAAGGGTGAATGTGAAGTTTTGTTCATATGCGAGTCGACATTAATTCTGCGCATTGATTAGATAATGATTTATTTGATTTTGGTGTATAATCGTTAAAGCATGGATGAGGTAATAAATAGAAAAACTTACTTTTTCTATTGCATGTTATTAAGTTGGATGTGTCTGTTTGGTGGAGATGTAATGTATTATTAACTCATGGCACAAACATGACAATTATTACAAAAGTTCTAAAAATGAATCAATTATCAGTTCTTCTCTTGTCTTTATGACATTTGGCAGCACTGACGGATCTTTGAGGCTCCAGTAACTCAAAGATTATGAGCAATTTCTTATTGTTCTCGTGTTTAATAATGAAAATTTCTGGGTTGTTGTTAGTGGTGGCTCTTCAGGTGATCGCTATTGATTTCATCCCCTTGAGCTGATGACTCTGATTTCTCTTAGTCTTATTCTTCATTCCGACGGATCAAGCATATTCATATCTATTAAATCCAATGCACCTTTTCCTCCTCTTATCTGGCTTGATCTACCTAATGTGTCCAATACCTATTATAATGAAGAGTTCACAACGTCGACATAGCTCTGCTGAGCAGTACTGTGTTCTGAAAGCCTTAATTTCCTTTACTCGCCAACTTTTCCTGGTTACATTGCATTACTTTTTCGAATTAGAGATGAATCTTGAAGTAGCACCAGATGTCTCTTCTCCTTGACATTTTAACCTTGCCATAACCAACGTTTACCCAATCCAATGCTATAACTTGCTTACATATATACTCCACTCAATTTCCTTTTATATTCCTCTTACTTTCTTTTTTTTTTTGTTCTTCTTCCTATTTCTCACCTTTTTCGTCTTGTTCATCTTCTTTATTTTCTTCCCCGTCCACTTATCATACACGTCTCTCCACCAACCAGATTCATAACTCAAATCCCCAACCAAAGCTCTCCTGCTCCCAATTTTTTTTTTATTTTCATCTCTTCTACAATATATCTTTATCCATTTCTCTCTCTTTAATCTCTCCAATTTTTCCATCCCCTCCCTCTCTTCTCCCCGTTCATTTTCACTTGCCATTTCCATACTCCACATCCAGGTCCTACACATACCCATTCCAAAACTCAATCTTCATTCCCTCCACCTACACCTCTAACCTCAACTACTACGTCACACTCCCTACCGACCATGGAACGCCGCAATGGCGACCCGCCCACCCAAAACTCGGCGTTGGTGGTGCTCTATGTCTCCGGGTGGTACTTCTTTTCCATGTCCATTTCCGTGTACAACAAATGGATGTTCGGCAGAGGCCTCAACTTCCGTTTCCCACTCTTTGTCACCGCGTTCCACCAAACTTGTCTATTCTGCATGAGCACTTTGGTGTTATATTTCCGCCCACACCTCCGTCCCACCATCAACAACGCCGGTCTGCGATTCTGGGCCTCCCTAGCTATCTCAGCCAAACTGTACCTGCGCCAGATCATGCCGTGTGCTGTAGCATCTGCTGGAGATATTGGTTTGAGCAATGTGTCGCTCGAATACGTCTCCTTGTCGCTCTATACCATGCTCAAGACGTCCAGCTTGATTTTCGTGCTCATTTTTGGCCTTTTGTTCCGTCTCGAGGTTTTCAACTGGCGTCTTGTGGTCATTGTCATTGTTATGAGTGGCTCAGTCATCATGATGACCCGACCATCCGACTCAGCTAATATGGTAGATGACGACCATCAACCTATCGGAATCGTGTTGATTTTGGCTGCTTCGATGGTTCTGGGCTTGCGTTGGTCTTTCACCCAACTTCTACTTAAAAAGAACGAGTACACTAAGCATCCCATGCTGACCATTTTTTACATCTCACCATTCATGACGCTAGTACTCTTAGTGTTTGCTTTGTTTGTCGAAGGTTGGGACGAGTTCATGACCCTGCCAATCTGGGAAGTCAAGGGAAATTGGGGTACCATCGGCCTCATGATTGTGCCGGGTTTTCTTGCATTTATGATGACTCTTTGTGAGTTCCAGCTCCTCTCCGTGGCACAGGTGCTTACCTTGTCTATTGCGGGCATATTCAAGGAGTTACTCACTATAATGCTTGGCTCAATGATTTTTGGTGATACCTTGAGCGTTATCAACTGCGTGGGATTGGTGATTACTTTCCTAGACATACTTTGGTACAACTATTACAGGTATACGGAAAAGGACAAGTCCGAACTGGGATATGCCACTTTGCCGGACCAGGAGGAATTGGGTCAGGGCGAAGCCATAGAATTAAAACAACACTAAACTGTTCAATGCATAGAAACTTTTGAATTCTGTATTCTTTATTTTGAAGATTCCTATGCCAAAACATAGTAAACCTTGCCGATTGGTGTTACCTCTTTGCGTCACGTATCTGACATCTCTATGCTATCACCCTTATGCCTTAAAAATGGCCCTTATGCCAACAAAACCCAGTGTAATCAAAACCTTAAGCTAAACTCTATTATATCAAAATTTATGACGAGTTTGACAAGTATTATGACGTACCTTATACAATCATCAAAGCCATAACTGTGCCTGTCAATAAAAGCACGTATGGAATAATGCTAGCTTCCCGAGAAACAAAGTATGACTTGACTGACAAGCCTTCTGACTTCAGCGTGTGGGCATTGGCTGCACTAGCACTAGCCATGGGGCCGCTAACGGTTGATGCGTCGCCTCCTGTTAGGTATACTTCGCCTGATTGAATGGTAGCCATTGTAAATCTAGTAGGAATGGTTTGAGCATTGGACGAATTGGCAGAGAAAAATGTCATCGTGTAACTGTTATCTGACGTGTAGTTAACTGACGTCGCAAATGGAATGAATCCAGATTGGATGTATGCAATGGTTGTTCCGGCAGTCGCATTGGTTGCATTAGCTGCCTGAGACGCTGAGTATGATGCAAACGTCGATGCTGATTGAGAGAAGTCAAAATTCAGTGTGTTAACAGTCACGTTGGGATTTCCTGCCGCCATAGCCACGTTTCCGGCCTCATTGTCCATGGCCAAATACACGTGCGAGAGGAAGGGCAACCCAAGCGAGCTGTAGCCCAACAAGGTGTCGGGCATGACGTTTAAGAAGCAAGCACGCTCGCCATTGGTGAAGTACAAGAAACTTTCACCGTAATATGCGTCATAGATCAATGCAGAAAGAGGAATGGAGACATCGAGGGGACCGAATTGAAAGTGTATAGTGGCGTTACTGCTGGTGATATCCAGACAGCGCACAATCCATCTTCTATACTCGGAGTTGTAGTACGCGTTTGTTTGGATTGCCAAGTCAATGATGTAGTCCAATGGCAAGAAGGAGTAGCTAAGCCTTGTATCTAAAACCAAGGGGAGCGGCACACCAGATGATAAAGTGACCTGCTCGCCGGTGTCGATGTTTTCGAGGAACAAGGATTCCAAAGCCATGATTGGGAGGGGAGCAAAGGCCCCCAGTTGCGTGTTCCAACCCTCATATGGTATGTATGGGAACAGGTATAATGAGCCAGTAAAGTACTTCTTATTGACCGCACCCAAAAGCAATTCACCGCCCGTAGAATTGAGATTCTCGTACCCCGAAAGAAACAATGAGTAGCCGCTGCCCAAAATACGGCCCTGTTGCTTCAAAGTTCCTAATAACCCGAGATTATCAGGATGTCTGGAGAGTCCCAACCCTCCAGCATACATGTTGGAGTCGTCGGCCAAAATGAACCGGAAATCTGTCAAATCGACCTTGTTGTTGAGAGTAGTACCAAGCGAGAGATTAGCGTAGTACATCACACCTTCAGCAAAGATGCCGTTGGGGTATCCGACCGAGGTCAGCGCCGCAGTGTTAACGTTGATCGTCAGAGTGTATGTTGAAGTTGTGGAGGCCTCTGTGGTTGTGATAACGGTCTCCGGAGTATATGCGCCTGCCATATGGCAAACAGATGCGGCCCACTCCTCATTGGAGTAGGAAATCGACAGCGCAGTGGATGCGCCTGAGTGTTCCTTCAAGTATGTGACAAGCACTGAGCAATCGATGATATCCAAGCCATTCATGAGCCACACATCGGGCTGGAGCAAGTCCACGCGGACGCCCATTTGGTTGCCAGTGCCGTCAGTGACTTGGGCGTTGTAGTAGGCATCATCGGAGGGCACAGCTAGTGGGATGGTGATAAAGGTGTTTGTAAGGGAAGTAGTGAGTGATGGGGCCAGTGCCGCAGACGCAGAAGACGACGATGTTTTTGATGACGAGGTAGACGATGACGACAGCGCCGCAGAGACCATGGAGGCTGCGGAGGCCACCGAAGCAAGAGTGAGCCAGCGCATGGCGATGAAAACGATGGAGTAGTAGGCTGGAGAGAAAAAAAAAATATTGGCGTGGTGCAGGGCCCGAGGATTTTGTAGCCACGAGGGATTGAGGCCGAGCGAAGGTGCGGAAAGATAATTTGGATAAAACCTTGAGGATAAGGGGGGGGAATTCAAAAGGTGTTTTTTTTTCTTCTTCTTATTATGGAAAGAGTTGGCGGATTTGAACGAGTGCCGATTAGTATATTTGGAGGGTTCCACTTAGAACGGAAACCGTATTTTTTGGTTCTAAGTAGTGGGTTCTTCGTGGAATTTTTTGGTGATGAGAAAAGTCTGGAGGAATGGCCTGACTGTAGAAACGGATTTCTTTGAACAGACAGTGCGTTAACTAACTAGCGATGGGGTAAGGGGCGGAGCGGTACAACCGGGGAGAGGCGGAGAGGGTGGGTACTTTTTATTTTTGGCTTCGGGAGGCACCCGAGTCTGAAGAACTATATCAACGGCTATTGTCAATGACGTAATTGTACAGATGCTGGGGCTGGGCTTACACAAATAACATTGAAGGAGGAGAAACTGAAGGGAATGGTAGCAGGGAATAAAGACTTTTGTTAACAATAGAGAAAACAAGAAGGAAAGCATTTGAAATGGAGCATAAATAAATAAAAGAACATCTCAAAACTCTGAATTATTTGGTGGGAACCTGTCAAAGTGAAGAGTCAAATGCACACCTCGCAATCGTAAATTCCTACTGTACAGTCGTCCTTCAGGAAGTTATCAATAAGCCACCAGTAGTTCACAATATGTCTAGCTCAAGAAAAAAAAAATAGGAAAGAAAAAACTTTGCAGAAGAATTTTTGATAGAATTTTCCCCTGTGGTTTTCTTTTATTATCTGAAAAGCTTACACTAAAACTGAATATATTCTCCTTTTGACTTGTTTGGGTCGCGCAGGATCTTTTCCCACCCGATTTTCATCATTTTCTCTGCATGGAGCAAACATTTGGCACCAAGTCCACGACTTCAACCGGCAAATTCTCCAATTTTGAACCAAATCGATCCCTTTGAAGGGCCTCCTTTCGGAGCCGTTTTTTTTTTTTTTTTGGTGTTCTTTTTTTTCCCTCCTGTAACTCCCTCGGGCACTTCCCCGTCGTAATTGCCTGCGGCACTCTATGCAATGCCAGGGCTCCTGTATGGCCATCTCAACGTCGATAGAAAACCCACTAAATAACGGCTTTTGTTTTGAAATTCCCGATGTGCCCATCTCCCAGTCCCATCGGATCCTTCATTTTCCATTTCTGTCGTCGTCTCTAACCTTCACAACACCACCACTCTTCTACTAACAAATCCCCTGTTCCCCGTTTTTTCTATGCATCCTCCTCTCCGAATTGGTAAGCTAAAGTTATACTTTTCCTGCCCGCAATCCTCACCATACCTCAAAATCTCATTTTCACTCTCCACCTACACTTTTCACCTTTATTCCCTTAACTATCCCCCACATTTCTGTCGCTTCGCCGCTTAGCGGTCTATAGCTGTCGTCTGTCTTGTCTCTTCGCACGTCGTCTTTTCACCGTGTTTGCAAGACTTTTCCCCGACCGTTTGTTGTCATCTCACTCATTAACCATGGCTCCCAAACGTAACGGAAAGAAGCGAAGACTCAAAGTGGGCATTCGCCCACAGCTCATCATTTTGGTGTGCTTTGCATCGCTCTTCTCCTTATTAATTCTTGCCATCGTGTCCAGTGTGTATTTCCTGAAGAATCTTTCCAATCTTCAGGCTGACCGTCTTGAGGTTGTTTCTCAGCTTAAAGCTACTCAGGTCAAACAATCAATCCAGTACATCTACTACCAAGTCTACTGGCTTTCGCTGCGTGACACCGTCACCAGTCCTCTTTCTTACTACCGTGCGGGCAACAACTCCAATTCTGTGTTCTCCAGTGCTCAAACTGCGCTCGATCTGTTTCTAGCCACTTCCGAGACTTTTGCATCAGCCAAGCTATATGATCTCGATCTAAATGTGGTGGCCAACTCTAGTAATGACCAAATCAGAGTGTCTCAGTCAACTCAGGATGCGTTGTACCCGTTACAGAAGAATATTTCCGTGCCCACTACCATCACACTGTCCAATTCTTCCTATGCGGCATCTTCGGGCTTTATCACGGGGCCCTTACCCAACTCCACGGACGTAAACTCCACTTACTTTTTTGGCTTGACGCTTCCAGTCTACGCCAACACATCCATCATCTTGGATGAACCCACCATCTCGGGCTATCTAACCGTCATTGCTAATGCGCAAACCATTGAGAGTGCGCTAGAATATCTGACCTTGGGCGGAGGAATAGACTCCAGCTATCGAGTTATTGCAATTAAAGGTTACTACGCTAATAACACAATGGCTGGCGATCCCAACGCCTTGATAGGTTGGGAGCTAATATTTCCTATATCAAACACCTCTCGGGTGACTCCGAACAGGTTTTATCCAATCGACAGTTCTCCATCTGTGCGACGAGCGCTCCGACGAGGATCAGGCACTTCCACCCACATCGAATCCATGTTTGGAACTTCGCTAGCCATAGCATTTACACGAATACGGATCGATAAAACAACTTTCTGGAGTGTGCTCATTGAGCAGCGACGAAGCACGTTCTTGGAACCCGTGCGAAAGTTGAGAGATATCATGATCGGTGTTGTGCTTGGTATTGGGGCGTTCATGTGCCTCATAACGTTTCCACTTGCAGTGTGGTTCGTCAATCCTATCACCAAGTTAAAAGAAGCCACGGAAGCAATCACAAGATCCAAAAAGGAAAAAGATAACGCCGCACATACAAACAGTATTAATCATCCTAGTGGAGGCAGCGGCGGTGGAGGGATTTTCTCCAACATATCTACTCCGCCGAGTCATATGGATGAGTCTGAGGTGCCCAACAGACACATCAGTAAGCGAAACTCTGTGAATACTGCCAGTTCAGGCAGCTCGACTGTATATTCTACTGGTATCAGACTTCCAGGAAAAATCCCTCAATCGAAGAAACTCTTCAAAGACGAATTGACTGAGCTTTCCGATGCATTTAACATCATGACAGAAGAACTCGAGAAGCAATATACGCACTTGGAAGATCGAGTCAGGTTGAGAACTAAAGAATTGGAGGCATCCAAAATTGAGGCTGAAGCTGCCAACGAGGCCAAGACAGTCTTCATTGCCAACATTTCTCACGAGTTGCGTACTCCGCTTAACGGTATTCTTGGAATGACCTCTATTGCTATGGAGGAAACAGACCATCTGCTGATTCAGGACTCTTTGAAGTTGATTCATAGATCGGGAGAGTTGTTACTTCATATTTTGACCGAGCTTTTGACATACTCCAAGAACACATTGAACCGATCCAAGTTGGAAAAATCTAACTTCCAGATCCTCGAAGTGGTGTATCAAGTCCGGTCTATTTTCGGGAAACTAGCTCTTGACCAGCGGGTCAACTTCAGAATAACTGTCAAGCCTAATGTATTGAGAAAACTCATTCTTTTTGGAGACTCAAACAGAATTATTCAGGTCGTCATGAACCTTGTCTCCAATAGTTTGAAGTTCACACCTGTGGATGGCTCCGTCGACGTAATTTTCAAGTTAATTGGAGAATACGACCATGAGGCGTCGAAGGCCATAGATTACGAGAAGGTTTTGGTCAAGAAAGCAGACGAATACGAAAATACCAGTGAACTCGAGGATAACGAAGACCACCCAGAGCAAAATGGCTTAGACCAGATGTCGGGTATTAATTCGCAGAACGGTTTTTTCAAGCCCAGATCTAACTCCGCATCTATTCCGTTGAATAACTTAACTCCAGCACGCGATTCAAACTCGGTGGTTCACTCAACCAATGATGAGATTGACACGCAAAGTTTGGTAACTATCACCACAAGTGAATATGAGCGGAACATGTTCAATAATCAGTTTGTTTATTCCAAGCCTCTTCCTCAAATTCCAACTTCGAGGCACAGCTCACCTCCAACGTCGCCCAATGCGACTCGCTCTTCTTCAATTCATGAAGAGAAAAATGGTGTGTTGAAGCCTGAGCCTTCGGAGCTCTTCCCAAGTCCACCCGAGAAGTCCTCGTCCCTCGGAATCCACAAGAGCTACCTGGATACTCAGACGGGATTCTCCACCTCTACTAATCAGCTATCTAATAGTGAGTTGGTCAAAAACGACAAGGTGTATAAGATGCGGAAGTTGTATGTTCCCAAATCTTGGGCTATCCAGATTGAAGTCAGAGACACTGGATCTGGAATTGAACCTGCTCTTCAGGAGAAAGTATTTGAGCCTTTCATTCAAGGTGATCAGACTCTTTCAAGAAGTTATGGTGGTACTGGTTTGGGATTGTCAATCTGCCGTCAGCTTGCTAAGATGATGCATGGAACATTGACTCTCCGTTCGACTCTCGGAAAGGGATCTTCATTCATTTTCACATTGCCTCTTCCTCAGAATGGTGAAATTGTTGTTCCCGATCAGGACATGGAAGAGTTCAGCAACGATGAATTCAATCCAAAGTCCAAGGTAAACAGGAAGGTTGTTTTCGATATACAAGAGGGAGACAGTGAGGAGAGTCCTAAGGTGGAAGAGAAAGAAATGTTTTCTTCTGAACTGTCTGGTGCTACTGGAGGCTCTACACCGTCATCTGAATCTTTGAAACCCAAGCTGCCCAAGAAGCCAACTCTCCGTCTTAATCTTGAAGACAAGCCAGTCCTTTTGCAGGAGTCCTCGACAGGTACCGTAAACCAGTTGCCAGCAGGAGACTCTATCCTTACTAACTTGTCACATATCAAGATCTTAGTTGCAGAGGACAATTCGGTGAACCAAGAAGTCATTAAGAGAATGTTGCGACTTGAAGGCTTTACTGACATTACCATGGCTGGAAACGGAGCAGAGGCAGTGGAGTTAGTGCAGAAGGCATACGACTCGTTCAAGCAGTTTGACATCATCTTTATGGATGTTCAAATGCCAAAGATGGACGGGCTCACTGCTACGAAGCTCATCAAGACCAACTTACGGTTTAAAAAGCCCATTATTGCATTAACAGCTTTCGCCGATGAGAGCAATGTTAAAGAGTGTTTAAACTGTGGCATGTCAGGATTCCTCTCCAAGCCAATTAAGAGAACCAACTTGAGGCAAATTATCACCAAATTCAGTCCTGATCTATTGAGTGAGGTAGTCACTACACCACGAACAGATGACGAGGAGAAGCGGCTTGGGTTTAGCCCCATGTCACCCCTCAAATAATGAGATAAAGATAATCTATGGATTAGATCGTCGAATGTACCCATTCCTAAGAGATGTCTAACCATCCATACACCAAGATTCAAAAACGTTAGTGAGACAATAACACTACATCGGGCCGTGACTGTACAGTCACAATTAGCATAGGAAATCATATAGAAAATTCGGATCTAAATGGGTGGCTTTTGGCAACCAGCACAATATTAGTATAAAGGGTTATACATGCAGTGTATGACGAAATAATAATGTGAAACGGCATGAGTGTGTGCAAGATTCGTCAAATTACATGCCCATCCTCGCATCTATTTCTGTTCTATTTCTGTCACCAATTAATTTATCATATAAATCCATTTTTTTTTACATCTGTTACTACCCCCAGAAAATCCAGGTCAAATACCTAACTCCATAAGCTTCCTGCTTCACCATCAAAGAATACGTTTACGCCATGTCGTTCTACCTGGCGTCAAACGTCTATGAAAAGATAGACAGAAATGGCGTGGTAGACAGAAACCAGCGGTACCGCTCGGCATACTTTGGTTTGGGGCTTCTTGCCATTTTGGTTTGGGGTTCTGCTGCGCTTGTTCTGTCAATTTCGTTTTTTATTCGCCAGGATGGCGCCCATTTTACATCGCAAGGTTCATTCTTTGAAGACCTTCGAGTGTTTCCACATCTGCAAGTGGAAAGTTCCCGGGAGAAATTGACATTCAGTGATGTTCGTAGCGGCAAGTTCCGTCCCAACTTCAAGCAGGTGCAGTGGATCCACAGCCCGGAATCTGTAACCAACGACCAAGGCACTTATCTTTTAACGGATAAGGTGGAAGGACAAACAAACTACGTGGTCAAGAGCATCTTAGATGAGGCCTACCACTACACCCTCTATAATGAAAGTACTTTTAAGCATGGCGGAATCGAATACACCATCGATTCGTTGGTTGCGTCGCCAGACTTAAGTAGGGCCGTTTTGAAGACGAATACCACCAAAGGTTGGAGACATTCGTCTGAGGCGCTCTACTGGGTACTCGATGTACACACGGGGCTTATTGACACGTTGAAATCTGTCCACGATAAGGTTTCTGTGACATCGTGGGCCCCAACATCCTCAAGCATTGCATATGTCTACAAGAATGACGTTTTCGTCAAAGACTTGGCCTCGGGTCACACCACACAAGTGACCAATGATGGAAGTGAGAACATTTTCAATGGTAAGCCCGACTGGGTTTACGAGGAGGAAGTGTTTGCTTCGGATATTGTGTTGTGGTGGTCTCCTCAAGGTGACAAGATAACCTTTCTCAAATTCAACGATCTGTCGGTTCCGGAATTCACTATTCCATACTACGTCCAGAGTGGACACGAGGACTATCCAGAGTTGGTTTCCATCAAGTATCCCAAGCCAGGATACCCAAATCCTACCGTAGAATTGGTGGTGGCACATGTGTCCGGCTCAAAGGCTGTTGTGCATGCTACGCTGCTTGACACAGAAGAGATTGAAGACAAGCTCATTACTGAGGTTCTTTGGGTGTCTGACGATTACATTTTGGTGAAAGCTACCAATAGGGCCAGCGACATCAAGGAGGTGTTCTTAGTGTCTACTGAAGTGGATGCTAAGGCTCAGCATATTAGAACTGACCATGCAAAGAACTCATGGTTTGAGGTCACCAACAATGCAGTTTTCGTACCTAAGAATGAGAGCTTGGGAAGATTTGCCGATGGTTACATCGATTTGGTCGTACACGAAGGTTTCAACCATTTAGCATACTTCACTCCTCCACAAAACCCTCACGGAAAGTTGTTGACCAAGGGCCAGTGGGAGGTATTGCATAACCAGGTTGACTTCCAGAAGAACGAAGTGATTTTCACTGCAACGCTTGAACTGTCTGTCCAAAGGCACTTCTACTCGGTAAATTTGGTGGAGTCTCTCTCTGCCGCAACAATCCAGGAGCCTAAGAGGCTCACAAATGGTACTTCCTGGTACGGAGGCTCATTTTCCTCTGGTTCGAGATTCTTGCTTTTGAATTATCTCGGTCCGGACGTGCCAGCGCAGACATTGGTTGACTTGCACACTATGACCACGGTAAAGGTTATTGAGACCAACTTGGATGTTCGTGATTCGGTTGCAAGATACGATTTGCCAAAGCAGGTTGTTTCCACTGTTAACTTGGGATTCGATAAAGAAACCGGAGGCGATATCATTGCTAACTCGGTCGAGATCTTCCCTCCTCAATTCAACTCCTCTCTCAAGTATCCCGTTTTGTTCTATGTGTATGGAGGTCCAGGCTCGCAAATGGTCACAAAGGAATTTGCCGTTGGGTTTAGCGAAGTTGTTGCGTCGGAGCTCAATGCCATTGTTGTCACAGTGGACGGACGTGGAACTGGGTACAACAACCATAATGCTGAGTCGCGTTTCAAGTTCTGTGTCAGAGACCAATTGGGACATTACGAGCCTATTGACCAGATTGCTGCCGCTAAGGTGTGGGCGGAGCGTTCATATGTGGACAAAGAAAGAATGGCCATCTGGGGCTGGTCCTACGGAGGGTTCCTTACTCTTAAGACATTGGAGACCGATACAGAGAATGTGTTTTCATATGGAGTCGCCGTAGCACCAGTCACAAAATGGAAGTTATACGACTCCATCTACACCGAGAGATATTTGAGGACTCCACAAGAAAACCCAGAAGGGTATCAAACTGCCAGCATCGAGAAGACTGAGAACTTCAAGGACGTGACTAGGTTCTTGATTATGCACGGTTCGGGCGATGACAACGTGCATTTCCAGAATAGTTTGCGACTTTTGGACGAGTTCAACTTGGGAGGAGTGGAGAACTTTGATTTCATGGTGTTCCCCGACTCTGACCATCTGATCCGTTACCACAACGGTAATGCGGTTGTATTTGACCGTATCTTGGGATGGCTCCGCAATGCATTCAGCAATCATTATGTATAATATGTACGATAACCAAAGATAGCTAAGAGGATTGGGGAGTAGTTGTATGAGAATGAGTTGAAGCAAAGAAACGAGTTGCATGAAAAATAGTGGAACAAAAATGTGATGAACGATAAAAAGATAATGTGGAGAGAATTATCACTAAGCCGTGCTTGAGAGTGTATTTAGATGTACTTGCAGAATGAATGGAGAAACATGTATAGTAGTCCATAACAGACGAGTTGAAGAGAATTGAAATTACATTCTCCTAATCGAGGTGTCTATGAATCATCAAGAAAACAGATCTGCCATCGCTACACTCACCTTTCAAGCACACAAAACACATCGCTATTGTTGAATCTATGGTATTACACTTTTCGCAGCCTTCTCGTCTTTTTCTTGCTTAAGCATCAGAAATTTTATTATCCAACTACCACTCCCTTCAAGCAATTTTTTTTCCCCAAAATACTCTCTATTTTCCAATTAAAAGTATTCATTTTCTCGTTCGAACATCTCCTTTTTCCCAATTCCAAGTTTTAACATTGGTCACTTCAACTCTCCATCCCGTCCGGGTAATCTCATCTCTCACGTGGCTACTATGTGCCATCCCTCAGACCTGCCTACCATCGAAAATTTTTCTATATATTTGTCGCATTTCCCACGTATTATCTCATCACCTAAACAACAATGATTATTTACTCTGACGTTATCTCCGGCGACGAATTGTTGTCCGATGCTTACGATGTCAAGCTCGTTGACGGTGTCGTTTACGAGGCCGACTGTAACATGATCCAGGTCAAGAACGGTGGTGAGGTTGACATTGGTGGAAACCCATCTGCTGAGGGTGGAGATGAGGAGTTGGAGGAGGGTGTTGAGACCGTCAACAACGTCGTCTACTCTTTCAGATTGTCCCAGACTTCTTTCGACAAGAAGTCCTTCTTGACCTACATCAAGGGTTACATGAAGAAGGTCAAGGCTCACTTGGCTGAGACTGCTCCAGACCAGGTTGAGACCTTCGAGAAGGGTGCTCAGACTTACGTCAAGAAGATCATTGGTAACTTCGGTGACTGGGACTTCTACACCGGTGAGTCCATGGACCCAGATGCCATGATTGTCTTGTTGAACTACCGTGAGGACGGTACCACTCCATACGTTGCTATCTGGAAGCACGGTGTCAAGGAGGAGAAGATCTAATTCTAATTCTGCTGGTATAGTTTAAAGGTTCATTCTGAATGTTGTCGTAGTGGCGATTTGTATTCTATTTTCGGTATATCCTCAAGCAACTGTTCTCTAGAGTGGTGAAACTTTCGGCATACTTATACATCTGTGCATGGAAGTTTTCCCCTATCATCTTGTTAACGGCGTAAACCCTGCTCTCGTCAATAAGTCTTCGTGCCATGTGGCCAACTTGCTCTCTTTCTGCGTAGGTAAGTCCAGAGACGTGGTTCTGGTTTTCGTGATTACTATCATTTCCAGGCCCACATACGGCCCAAGTCACTATCATTTTGATGAATTTAAAATCTTGCGCGTTGGCAATTCCATTGAGTGCAAGGAATGCCTTGGACTCGGGTAAAAGCTGTTTGTAGTTACATGCGTGCCGGCAGCACATGGCTACTACAAGACCTTGGAACTTGGACTCGAGAATCGACGAATTGAAAATCAGTTTCAACGTCAAGTCGGTAGCTACTCCACAAAGATGCTTTGAAATACCAACCACACCCTTTGGAGCCGCAGATTCGAGGAATTTATCGAGATCAAGATGCTCAATGTCTATTCTCGATCTTTTGATGACAGGATCCAATGGATGGGGAGCCTCCTTGCAATCTTTAAGAATTTTGTTGTCCATCTTCATTCTGTTGACTCCTCGATCGATGAGTCCGTATCCGTAGACTGTCAGCGTTTCTTCGTCCTCTTGGTGAGAGATCTTGTAGTCGTGAAGAATGCATTTGTTCACTGTTCTAGACAATTCGCCTTTTCCACATCCAAATTCCACGTAGAACAATTGTGGAGAGAGCAAGTTAACCTCTTTGAGCTGTCCCACCAATGAAGACTGTTGGTCGATATGTTTTCTGTTGGCCTTCTCTTCGTGCCAATGGTCTAGTCCTGGGTGGTGTTTGACATAGACGTCCATGGGAGACATTTTATCGTTGAACTTTCGGAGGATATCGATATATTTTGCCATTTGGGACTGGTTGATATCCACTTCCTCTTCCTCTCTCTCCTTTTTTTCTTGTATCTCCACCTCGACTCCTCCATCTATTACATTATCCAAGATATCTTTATCTTCACTGTTGTTCCTCAATTGACTGTTTCTGTTTCGTTCAAACCATGGATCTGTGCTCTCCACAGGTTTGGCAGGGCACTTAGTCAAATGAAATTTCAAATCCTTTGCCCAAACGCTATGTTTGGGATCTAATGGGCATGGTACCCTCTCCTCCTTGACTTCGGTGGCTGCTTCCGTATCGTCAAGTGCTATATGTTCCGAGCAGTAGCGCCTATCCTTTTTCCGTTGCATTGCACAACGTCTTCTTTTTTGGACCAAGTAATATTCGCATTGATTAGGGTTGGCTTTTTTCTCCTTTTTGATCTTCTTGTCTCTCACGAAGTCTGACTTTCTCTTCTGGGGAACCTCCACCGTTTGTCCGGCAATATCTCGCATATCTGCCTGTAAATATATTTTCACTGTAAACTCGAAATGATTAATATATGTAATTTATCCAAAAGATCTAGTTTATCCAATAAGTGGTTTATAAAGTAGTTTTAGTACATGTAATTTCTCTAGATCTACTACCTCCATAGTGTAAGTGCGAAAAAAAAATGCGATGATCATCACCAACTACAATGAAGAATAAGAAGAACGAGCTATGGAAACTCGATCTCCTAGAGGTCAAATTCAAAAAGGCCAGTCCCCGGTTCCCAAATACGAAAAAGTTGCTCAATGCGAAGAACAACTCTCAGCTTCTCAAGAAGCTTCCCAGATCCCATGACGAAGCTTCCAAGCAGATTCTAGCATTGAAATCAGATCTTTTCGAGAAAAAGTTCCATGGATCTTACAAGAAGTTGCTTCGTGAAGTTCAAAGAAGATTCAAGCAGGACCAGAGGTCATGGACCGATGCCCAGAAGTCATTAGGTGAGTTTTTCAACAACGAGAAGAAGGTTGAATTGCTCCTCCAGTCAAGATTGATTAAGCTGGTGACCCTGGCCATTCTCACCACAAAGGAGTTGAAGATCTCGCCACCAGATTATTTTCCAGACCACTTGAAGACTCTAATAACGGATAAGAAGAACCCAGCAAACCCATCGCACTTCTTCATCACTTACTGTCAGAATGACAAAGCTCTCAATGGATACATATCGAAGTTGTGGAATGCCAAAGAGATCAAAACCCTTCTTGGAGAGATCGACTGGTCCTTCAGAAAGATTAGAGGTGACTTGTCTGAGGCCGAGAAGGATGCTCGTGCAAAGGCTACTGGCACGAAGGTGAAGAGTGTGATGAATGAAGACAACGACGAAGAAGAGAGCGAAGACAGCGATGATGAGAGTGGTAGTGAGGAAGAAGGACATGAAGCAATGGATGCAGAGGAAGCGTTTGATAAGTTTGCTGGGTTCGATAGTATGGTTGGAGACTCTGACGAAGAGCAAGAGTTTGTTGCTGATCCAAACGTCAACTACAACGAAATCACCGATGAAGAGGCATCGGACAGCGAACAATCTGAATCAGAGAGCGAAGATGATTTCTTTGAAGGCGTTGAGAAGGAGTCTAAGACAACAAAAGTTACCTATAAACTACCAGAGTTAGCTACCGGATACTTTTCTGGAGGTTCAGATGACGAGGAAGATGTGGACAACGATAAGGTGGTCAAGGCTGCCACAACCACCAGGAAAAATAGGAGGGGCCAGCGTGCAAGACAGAAGATCTGGGAACAGAAATACGGAAGTGGAGCCAACCACGTCAAGAAGGAAAGAGACAGAGTGGCCAGTGAAAGAGAACAGAGACAGCAAGAGTACGAAGAGAGACAGCGCAAGAGAGAACTTAAGGCCGCACAGGGTTCGGGTGCTAATGGTGTTCCTCTTGGCACCGGTAAGTCTCTGTCTGCTCCAGCTACGGCAGCAGTGCATCCATCTTGGGAGGCCAAGAAGAGGGCAGAGGAGAAATTGAAGAATGTCAAGTTCGAGGGTAAGAAAATCACCTTCGACTAGATACATAGTGACTGCTAGTTTGATACTTCCATTAAGATAGATTTGGCTAATTGAAGCCAGACGTGTCTACTTTAAAGGATTCGCCAATTTCATCATTGGACATTTGTGAGCATCCGATTGGAGACTCGAGAATGAATTTGTACTGGCACTTCTCCGGCTCGCTGACAGAAACTAAGTCGTTCAGTGGGCCACAGACGATCTGCACCACTGCTGACCGCTGCGGACCATTCCAGCATTTGCTTCCTTGCGTGTAATGTAACGAAGATCCGTCGAAATTGGCAAATCGACCAACCAATGTGTTGTCCTGGTAAATAGCATCTAAAAATCCAAGCTTATACGTGTACTCGCCGATCTTTTTGTTGACCCATTCACCCTCCACAGCCCGGAGAATCTCATTGGGTCCGTAGTCTTTCTGAAGGCTGTCGTCGTGAATCGAAAAGTCTGCCATTTGAGCATTGATATCCTTCTCAGCAGAGGATATCTTTTCCTTGAGTTTAGACAACGATCCCGTAAATCTTCTTTTCGGAGTCTGACCCTCATTTGTGGGTTCTTTTGGCTTGAAGTTCGAAATGAGTTGACCGTAGTAGTAATGCATCATATTGCCCAAATTAGGTACAATAGCGATTCCGGGGGTGGAGACAGGCAGCCACAACTTCAATTTTTCTGCTAATGATGCAAAGCCCTCCTTGAATTTTTCGAGGGTTGGCTGGTTTTCGCTTTCCTGAGGCTTGTTGGAAATGTACTCCTCAAACAGCTTTACACATTGCTTAACTGAGAGATCGTTGAAGTTGGGGTTATAGTTCTTGACTAAGTCAGCAAGCAACTGCTCAAGCTGGGCGACTCTTTCCTTTTGTGCGTTCGAGGAAGCGAACAATTGTGAGAACTGGTTCTCAATCAGCTCGGCATAGCTAGCAAGCTCATTCAATATTGATTGAGAGAAATTCTCATCGTTCGCTTCTTCATCTTCTGCCTCTTTCAACTGCTGATTCAAACTTTCGAGGTCTTGCGTTTTGGATTGCAATTCACTCTTCATACTTGCAACCTTTTCCTCTAATTTGGCTTTATTCACCCTTGCCTTGGCCACCAATTCATCCTTGAACTTTAATGCGTTCACCATGGCCAGACGTTTGTCATTTATGTAATTTTGGTACTGCTGCATCACTTCACCGCATCTATTTTCACACTTTCCGCTAAGATACTCATCAGATCCGTCACAACACACATCGTAGTCGCAGACACCATCGTTCACCTTGAAATTCTCGATGTATTTAGGTATATACCCCTCATTGGCACAATAGAAATACCGAGGAGCATCCTCTGTGAATTCACAGGCATTGGTCCCTGGCTCATCAGATCCATCTGGACAATCGCAAAAATTGTCATTGATCTGGTGAGCCTGGAGCACAATGGACGGATCCAGAAGACATCTCCATGTTCCATCGTCACTTACATCATATAAGTGCTGGTTTTCGGGAGAAACTCCCATGATGTGGCCAGCCACTATCGTGGCTAGAGTCAAAAGACTAGGTATGTAAAGCATTTATGGCTGCAATTCAGAATCAAGTGTACTAAGTCGTATATATTTCCGTATCAATCACAGCAAATACGCTTTTCCAATCTACTTATCCTTAAATTACCTCCCCGTAGACTCTCTTGGACTAGGTTTGCTACCTGGTATAGATGGAGAATGGTTGATTGCCTCCTGCATACCTTCTTGATTTTAGATTTCCAGGTTGAACTACGGAAGACTATGGAGAAGTAGCGGACAGTGGCCAATTTCAGTAAGAGAGGTATCCGCTGTCGACATTTCAATCGCCTAAAGTGGGATCTTTTTTTTTTTTCAGAGTTTCTACTGTTTCTCTCTTTCTCGTTGGCACCACCAAACTCCCAATCTTCGACCATCTCAACTATATATCTGATCCTCGTCATTCATGGCTAAAAAGTCTGCTTTCATCGATCAGCCATCGGTGGTCAAGTGTAAACGACTCATTCGGCCGCTAATCTCCAAGATCCATGTTCTCACTGACCTCTACGTCAAGTATCCCTCCAAATTTCATTTCGACATGGAGCTGTTCACAAGTGCAAAGGTTGACGGGGGAAATCTACGATTCACGCGTCCCTCGTCAGCTAACGACCGATTAGCATCTCTAAAGCCATTCATTTCCCCAGAAATGTTCCAGGCGTACACGGAGATCTTCTCCATTTTTCGAACCATCGTAGGCACAATTTGTGACCTGGAAAGAGGCGGAAACATGGCCAAACTCTCCTCTTTGGCGGCTCTTCATATTGGAAAGTCCATCTCACTTGGAACTAAATCGACCTTCTACAAACTTAATCAGGTTTTGCTCTTTGAGCCCGATACTTTCCCTCGTCATCTCCAGAAGTTCCATAATGAACTCACTGACGATATAGACGACTGGCTCGAGATGGAGCCTGTGGCCGTGATGTACACTCATCGGAACGATCTCGTCATTGGCTATGTTCTCCATTTTTTGGTTCTCAATCTGCGCACCTTGCTTTATCTCTTAATTCCAGTTTTGGTCCATTGGCTTCAGGAACAGGAGAGCCAGACGTTGGCAAACTTGCTGAAAACGCTCTTTCTGGAATATTGGCTCTTTCTGCCCCATAGACTGGAGTATCGGGATGTCTACAGCTTGTGCCATGAACTTATCGACCCCACAGATGATCCAAGTCTTCCAGTTTTTTGGTTACTACACCGCATAGGCTTTTGGAAGCAAATGATCAAGGATCTCAGGATCACCTCGCTGTTTGGCACGATGAAAGGTTTCGATAATTACGAAAGTTTATTGCTTGACTCTTTGGCCCGGAGCAATTGGCTTCTGCTTGCTCATATCAAGGCAGAAGAACTCTATGAATTGCTCAATAGGAACGTTCAAAATCCTAATAACACCACCATCATTGTGTCGATTGTTTCCGAGCTCATTGCATCGGTTAAAGGAGAATTGAGGTCTGCAACGTCTTCCCACCGAACGTATGCTGTGCTCTATTCTTCATATGCTAATGTTAGAAAGCTAGTTCAAGCGTGGTTAGCATTCAACCCCCAATGCTTGTTCAATTCTCTCGATAGTGGAAACGACGACCTTTTTGATGCTATTTTCCTGTTGTTGAAGTACACGTATATGAAATGTTTGCGTATCATCAAGTACTTGGATGACAACTGGACTGCGTCTCGACTGACTAAAGTGAGGGAGATGTTACATAAGTTCAAGTTTCTACTTCACCACGTGGATATCATGACGACTACGTGTGGCATTTTGAAGTCGTACTTCCTTGAGTCGGCCAGCGTTTCCAATGACGGAAAGAATATCGTTGCTCTTGCAGAGTTTTTCGTTGATTTGATGGGCGAAAATACAGAAGAAGCTGAAGTGGCCAACTTTTTGCTTTGGATTTATGGGCAAGGGGACGAAGAGATGTGTCGCCTTGCTCGAGCCTATTTTGACGAGCTCTACACCGAAGACACCTGGCAGGCCAGCCGTGATCTTGAGCATGTACATTACATATTGTATGAATAGATAGACTATAAAGGGAAGCTAAAGAGATGTCGACTAATTGAGAGTTCGAAATTTTCCACCATCCGCAGGGACAAACTTGCCATTCACGCTCTCGTCCTCCAAAACCTTCACGCAAGTATCCACCACGTCCAGAAGGGAGACAGTAGGTAGATTGGCAGATGCATTCTTTCCCATGTCTGTCTCTGGTACCAAGGCCGGCAATACGGCATTTACACGTATTTTTCCATTCAATTCTTTGGCCAATGCCTCAGTTAACCCTAAAAGCCCTGCTTTCAGAGCAGCATAAGCTGATGTCCCAGACACTGCTGTACCCGTAGCAGAAAGTAATGAAGATATATTGAGGATTGAAGGTACTGGGGTTCTTTTTCCTTGCTTAAGCATTGATGGAATAGCCATCTTGCTCAAAAGTATAGGAGCCACCAAATTGAGGTCCACGACGTCCAATATTCCGTCATCCGTGAGCTTTGGCATGAGCTTGTAAGTTGCTAAACCAGCACAATTGATGAGAATATTAGCCTTCTCGAGATTCTCCACAAGAAACCCATGATTGTTGGGCTTCACGCCTCTAGCAAGAGACATGAGGTCATACGAAACATACTTGTGTTGTTGGTCCTTAGAAGTTGGAAGCTTTCTGATGTTATCAACTAGTAAGTCTTCATTTCGTGCAACCATGGTAATTGTGCTGCCTAGCAGGGCCAATTTGTTGCTCAATGCTAATCCAATCCCTCTGGATGCACCAGTAATGAAAATATTCCTCCCCGAAAGCATACTTACGAAAACAATCTCACAGATAAGATGAGTTAGTAGGTGAAAAGTTAATTGCTGCGCAGTATTTGCGAATTTTGTGGGGGAATGGCAGGACTTGAGGAATGGAAAGTAAGGTCTAAAAAAATGAAAAACAAAAACAAAAATCTGAAAATTAAAAAACAGGACTATTCAGAAACAACTTCTTCCTCTGGTAAAGAGAAAGAAGTAGAAACACGAAATTTTCGAAAGAAGTTCATTCTAAACTAATCTCTAGGAGATCTGCAAGTTCTTCTTCTCCAACAAGCAGACTCCGTGGCCAAGCTGGTTAAGGCGTAAGACTGTTAATCTTGAGATCGTGAGTTCGATCCTCACCGGGGTCGCTTGAAATTCATTGCCTTTATGGCCAAGTTGGTAAGGCACCTCACTAGTAATGAGGAGATCGTCAGTTCGAATCTGGCTGAAGGCATTATTTTTTGACATTTTCCACTAGTGTCAATATTTGTTTATACTAGTGATCGTGGTTTCCTTTTTATCTTATTTGTGAGGATAGAAAGTCAACGTCTGCGAGGCATTATCTCAATGCTTAATTTCTATAGTTATTCGTTACTAGATGTTTGGACAGATTGTCACAAAGATCCTAACAAAGTCGCCAAAAGGGGAGTATTCGGACGAACTATACGTCAGGGCTCCGTCAACTTCTCTTTTTTGCACCCATTCGTTTTGCAACCATCAATGAACTTCATGATCTGTATATTCACGACAAACAGAAGGTCAGTGTCATTGTATGCACGTTGCCATAACCCCACCATTGATTCAGGTAATAATTCCACGTGGATTAATCCATAGATACCATAGCTTCATAGAAAATGGGACACCATGCCTGAAATCCTTGTTGATACCTTTCCCTTTGAAGTCATTGACACTATTCTTCTTTTCTTGTCCAAGAAAGCCTTGAGAACTTTTTACAGTGGGTTATCGCAGGATTCGGAACTCAGGCAACTTGTGCTTTCCAGAATGTACAAAGAGATAAGAGTGGAGGAACCCGATCAACTAGTTGAAGCAGTTAATACCAATGTGAGAATTGGGACGATGCGTTGGAATTATCAAGAGAAACACCTTTCATTTTTCAAAGAATACCCGTCATTAGCATCGAACATTGCCGATGTTAAGCTCAAGGTCGGGGCTCCTTATGACTACACGATACTTGAAAAGATCCCACTTACGAACATTTCGCATTTAGAAGTCACTAAAGTGAAAAGTTTCAAGCCATCTTTGGTTCCTCGCACTTTGAAACTGATAGAACTCTCTTTTCTGGCCGCTGCAATTCCCATGAGGATGGACGGATGGCCACCTTTGTTGTCTTCCTTAAAAATCGTAAACTACAACAATTTAAGTCTCATTGAGCTTCCAGAATCCCTCAGAGAACTCACTTGCGAGGATCTGTATGAGGCATGGGACCGGTTCCCTTCAAAACTTGAAAAATTAACTCTCCACTATGTGAAAGAATTGCCACTCGAGAGAATTGACTTTCCAGAGTTACTCGAGGAGTTACGGATTACTCGATGTTCTGTCTATGATATCGAGAAGTTAGTGACCAGGTTACCTCAAAAATTGAAAAAGATATATTTTTCAGAGTATATCGCCGACAAGATATCAAGTCTCGAGTTTCCTGACTCAGTTGAGAATTTATCTCTCAAGTTCTGTAATCTCCTGGGTCTTGAAGGCTTCAGATTTCCGAAATCTCTCATTAAAATCAATTTGAATCGCAACGATGTCAAGAAGATGCAAAACTTGCAGTATCCAGAGTCCTTGAGGGTGCTATACTTGGAAGAATGTGAAATCACGACGCTAGATGATTTTGAGTTTCCCAGTCTGCTTCGAGAATTGTACTTGTCATATAATCCTATTACCAGTTTGACCGGTGTTAGATTTCCTGAATTGGAGGTGCTTGATCTAACAACCTTCTCTGCAACAAATGAACTTAGCATGAGGAATGTCAGACTTCCTTCTACTCTCAAAGTATTGAAAGCTAATGGACTCGTAATCAACGATTATGTGAGATCCCGTTTCCCTCCAAGCTTGATAGAATTGGAGGTAGCTGTCAGTGGCAACTGGCATAGTATGCGGCTTCCTCCTAGCTTGCAGAGCTTCAAACTAACGGTTCCGTTACGCAAGGGCGAACGTAGAGGAAAAGACAAAGCAGAAGGCGAATTCAATGATAACCTTTCTCATCTTAATTTTCCCACAACACTACAACTGCTTATTATAGAAAATGGGAGAAGTATCGACTTTGACTGCAGGCTCCCCTTCTTGCAGAGATTGGGCTTACATGATTTCGAGGGCCTGGTGAAGGTTCCACAGTCGGTGAATATTCTATCAGTGGATGTTAGACATGCACATTTCTTGAAAGGAATAGATGTATCTCAGAAATTGGAAGTATGCAACATTTGCTGCCTGAAGGGCAGCTTCAACGAAGAAATAAAGAATTTGAAGGACTATCAAAATGACCATGGTTTGAATTGAAAGGACCTTGGCAATTGCCATCGATAAGCTGGTTCACTAACTACAGATTCGAATGTCTTAAATTCAATCGCTCATAGTAGTCTTCGGTATAAATATACAAAGCAACGTTGTCTTTGACATTGTGTGTAATTGCTCTTCCTATTCTTGAGTTTTACTTCGTAGATCATGTATCCTCGTTCTACTACACAAGTCTCCTACTTGGGTATTTGTCAACAGAATCTCTCAAAAACCAGGTTGAGCTATTGATTCTTATTTTTCAACCGTGGCTATAATTCCCCATTTGTCTCCTTTGGATTAATATTGGAGATTGAGTTTGTAAAGATCAACAAAAGCGTGTCTCGCTCATTGACGCGCCAATCGGACATTCTGCGGAGAAGAGAAACGAGTCTCCGATAGATTTCCCTACATCAGGCCAAGAACTGAACGCTATGGCGGATGTCCTCATTGATATCTTTCCTTTAGATGTCGTAGGTAATATATTTCTCTTCATGTCAGAGAAAGCATTGAGAACTCTCTGCGATGGATTATCAAACGACTCGGTACTCAGACAACTTGCAATCTCTGAAATTTACAAACATATGAGAGTGACAACATTGGACCAACTCGTCGAAGCTGCAAAAGACAATGCTCACGTAGGGATGATGCAATTGCATTATACGGACGAGTTCCTATCATTTTTCAAGGAAAATCCGATTTTCACTTCTAACATATCCAATGTTGATATCCTTGTGGATCGTTGTGACTACACTTTAGCTAAAGAGATCCCGTTTCAAAGTATTTCACGTGTCCATATATATGGCTTGAAATCTTTTGAACCTTCAAGTGTTCCTCAGAATTTGAAGCTGTTGGACCTTAATTTCCTGCTTGACCAAAGTTCAGAGAAGATGAAGGGGTGGCCACCTTCATTGACTGACTTAAAAATCAAAAGACACAAAGATGTAGGACTCATAGAGCTTCCAAAGGGACTCAGAGAACTCTCCTGTCGAGATCTGAAGGGGTTGTGGGAAGTCTTTCCTCCGAAGCTTGAAAAACTAGAGCTCTCTTGGTTAAAGCTGTTCCCGAATCTGATTATCTTTCCGAAATTGCTCAATGAATTGAATATTCTCGGTTGTGAAGGTCTTGATACTGTGATATTAATGGCCAATCTACCTGCGAGGTTGAAAAAGTTGGCTTTAAGGTACTACGGTTATGGTGGCATAGTATCAGATCTCGAGTTTCCCGATCCACTCGAAGTTCTAGATCTTACATCTTGTACAATCGAGAGTCTAGAAGACTTTAAATTCCCCAATTCTCTCATTGAGCTCAACTTGAGTACGAACAAGATCAAGAAGTTGCAAAATATTCCCAGATCTCTAAGAGTGCTCCATTTGATAAGCTGCAAAATTACTTCCTTCGATGGTGTTGAGTTTCCTAGCCTGCTTCGAGAATTGTATGCGAATGACATTTCTCTTACTAGTTTGGATGGAGTCTCGTTTCCCGAATTGGAAATCCTAGACATCACAACACCACCTAAAAGTGGTGATTGTATCAAAAGTATGAAAAACGTCAAATTTCCGAACACCCTCAAATCATTCAGAGCCAGTGGACACCATGTCGAAGACTACCTGGAAACAAAATTTCCCCAAGGCTTGTTGGAGTTGGAAATGTCGGTGAAGGGGAGGCCACAGAAGATATCCTTCCCTCCGAAATTGGAGTTCCTCAAGCTAATACTATCGACAGGTAGAACCACTCAGCTTTCTCAACTTCATCTTCCAGCGACGTTACAAGAGCTTCATATCGAAAATGGGAAATGTTCTGAGTTCGACTGGAACCTACCAGACTTGCAGAATTTGGCTTTGATTGATATCAAAGGTCGAGTGAATGTACCTTTGTCCGTAAGTAAACTAATTGTTCGAGTTGGAGTGGCGCAATGGTTGGAGGGTATAACAGTATCCCAAGAAATGGATGATTGTCAAATTACATGTCGAGATGGCAATTTCAATGAAGAGGTAACCAAACTCATTGAGCGCTATGCTGTTAAAGGGATGATTCCATATATGGTGTTACCTGAGGTCAAGCGGCGAAGGATTAGTTAGGAGTAACAAGGAACTTTAAGTGTTGACGATGCTCATCGTTTTTACGATGAACAAAAGCGTTGATCTAAAGTAACCACTGGTGAAAGACGAAACTAGTTAATTGTAAAGTTCTAACTACAAGGCATACCAAATAGAAACCATGCAAATCGTATATTACTCGTTGGACAATATCGCAGAAAGACCCATGAGTCCCAATAATGTGTACCTAAAATACATGTTTTCTGTAAGCAAAATGGTCACGTAACCCACCTTCGGCAAGTAGCCCTTGACTGTTCCCACCAAGTCAGTTTTCTGGTTCAAATAGTTCTGCTTTCTGGCGTAGAGCAGAAGGTCGTCCAACGCGTTGTTGTCACCTTTCGTAAGCAAAAGCTGTTTCTCGCCGCTATGGTGCTCACGAAGAACACGATGCACAATAGGAATGGACTTCCCCTGGATCTCGTACACAACGACGTCACCGACATTCGCCTGAGTATCTCTGTTCCATAAGAACAAGATGTCACCTCTTTGGAATGCAGGCTCCATGGATCCGGACAACACCACCACAATGGGCGAATGAGAGTTTGTGATGACCGAGAGGGTTTTCCATGCGACAAACGCGGACGTAAATACGTAGGCAATAGTGAGGAGCTGGGACAATTGCTGGCGGAGATTCATGGTGTAGTTGACGAAGAATGGCGTGCAGGGAAAAGTGAGGTAGTAGGAAAAAGGATGGGGATAGACAAAATGATGGGATGAAGTGGTTGTCGATGAATAAAATGAAAGGAAATTACTGACTTAGAAATGAAGAGTTAAATGAAATAAACGAGAGAAATCATAGTTTGAAAATATCTTGATAAAAACGAGAAAATGAATTGTATGGTAATGGAAACTCGAACATTAATCATGCGAATGTACTGGTGCCATAAACAGTATACGTGGAGATAATGCGGAATCGATCAGAAATGTAGAAGTGATATGAAGTGAAATGAGAAAGGAAAATAAACATAAACAAAGATGCAGATGATAAATGGAGAAACAACTTAGACCAAATCGATTCAGAGTGATCCGAAATTGGCCATTTTTTTTTTAAGATTTGCAACGATTCTGTATCGGGGTGGATTTTCTTGTTAGTATTTCTGACTATTTCTGATTATTCCTCAATGTTTCTGACTTTTTCCACTGTCTACCGTCGGTTTCCTTTACAAGTCCTTCCATTCACCATTTTACACTTCTGAATCTCCCATTTCATTCTGGATGTTACATCTAGAACTCAATCTTTTATTTGTCACTTTCATTTGTCATTCTGTTTAGCTCATGCATTATCTTCATCAGCAATAACCCCTCTCCATCTTAATAGTTCCTCTCTCTACATCTTCCAATATTTTCCTTTCTCTTACTTTTTCTCTCTCCTTTCCACATTTTTCCTTGAAACTCACCTGTTGTCAACTCACGCAATAGGGTTATGATCCGACCGATCCGTGATCATCTGCGAAGCACTCTGACGTATGTGAATCTGTAATGTGTTACGAGATCTCCTAGCTGAGGGATCTCCATTCTCGAAATACATTTTGACTCCCATTGCATTTAGCAACTCCTATTGTAACATCATCATGATAATTTAATTCAACCTCGGTTGAATCTCGATTTTCTGTGTCTTTTCCATCTGTCTATTCTCTATGTCAAATTCGCATTCAAATTTATCCCTCATTTAAGTTGTTGCTTAAGACTAAAATAGTCACATAAGTAGTCAACAGTTACTTCAACAGTTACTAAAATAGTCACTTTAACAGTCACTTAAATAGTCACTTTAACAGCCACATTCCAGCCATTCACGATCACCCTTTTCCTTTATTGCCCTCCATTTTTCTCCATCCTCTTCTTTTTTTCAACCATTCTCTCCCTTCCATTATCCTGTCCCTCTTCTGGTTTTTCCGGCCAATCTCCACAAGTGACTATGCAGCTGCACATCCTCGTTGCCATGAACAACTGCCAAACTTGTCACCCACAAGAAATTTCTTTACTACTTTATTTCTCTAGATTGATTTCCCCCTTCCCTTTCCTTTTCTCTAATTTCACTCCTTTTCCTTCCCACTATCCCTTGCTATATTTGCTGGGCCAAGCACGAGGAAATTACCGCAATATATGCCTGGAGCCAGGACTGCGAATCACTCACCTTTCAAACACTCAAACTTACACCTCTTCTACTCGCTACTTCTGTCCAGAAAGGCCGTTGCATCACCGCCATCGCCGCCTCAACCGTGATTCAATCCATCTGTGTCTCCACTATTGACGCCTGATCGTTAGCCGCCCGTTGCCACTGCCACTTGACTTTCCATCCTCGGCTTCCATCACGTAGGATCCAATGTCCTCCTTTCCCAGCCAAAAGGATAAGGCCAAGGCCGCCACATCGCCTACATCGCACCAGTCACTGGCATTTGCATCTTTGTCGCGGGACATATCGCCCTCGACTTCACACTCGCACATCGCCACCTATCCGGTGCCGTTGAACTTGTTGGATGTGTCACTAAAATTGCATGATCACAAGGGAGACCACCCACTTCCAGGGGTTCTGGCGCAAGAAGCTCATACATGGCTGTCTCAGCAGCACCAGCAACCTCAGGCTCACTCTCACGCACAGCCAGTGTTCAATTTTCTGGCGCTTGGTGGCCCAGTAACGGTCCGCCTGGCCCTGAGTCAACAACGGGATAATACTCACCAGCCCCAGCTTCTGCATCAATCACTGAACTTGCCATACGCGCCTCCTCCACAAGTACAACCTCTTCAGGTCCATCCCAGACCTTCTGGCCCCACGTCCACCTTATCTTCCGAGCACACATCGCGCGGTCAGTCCGTGTCCTTCTGTGACACCGAGCCGGTTGAAAGAAGCCGCCGTTTCACCATATCTGCTCAACCTTCTGCTGTCAATTTGACTCTGCAGTCTAGGCATGGACTGACTATGCAGCTTCCGATGGCTTCCCGTAAGGGCTCTATTCAAGGCGAGCTGAGTGCCTCCGCCAGTAGGAACAACTCGGCCCTCGGCTTCAACGCGCTACATCTCGGCATTTCGACTTCGGGAGCTTCAGTTTCCCATTCTGGCTTCCGCGTAGATAGCCCATGCTCAGTGGACACTGGTGTTAATCTGATGGCACTGTCGGACCAAAGGGGCACTCCATCGCCTCCGCCCACAGTCAGAAACACATCCGCGGGCCATGTGGCATCGCCTTTAGCATCTCCCCTGGTTGCCTCTGTTGTCAATGAAACAGATGCAGCATCAGCACGCAGAGGATCTCAGACCAGTCCAGCTCCCACAAGACAGAGCTCTCTACTGAGACGCAGCTCCACGAAAAAGTCAAACAAGACCGTGGTGTCATATCCAGTGGGCCCACCAGTGCCTTTCCAGCAATATTTGACGAAAGAGGATGACAAGAAATGTCACATTCTATTGGGGTGCACGGGCAGTGTGGCCACCATCAAAGTTCCACTCATAATCAACAAACTCTTTCAAATATTTGGAACTAATAAGATTTCTGTACAGTTGGTGGTGACCAAGTGTGGCAGTCATTTCTTGAAGGGGTTGAAGATACATAAAGATGTGAAGATCTGGCGTGACGAAGACGAGTGGGCCAACTTCACTGAGTGGAATGCAAATGTCACAACCACACCTTCAACGTCAGAACAGGGTGTCAAGAAGCATAAGAACATACTTGACACCATGGTGTTACACAATGAGTTGCGAAAATGGGCAGACATCATGCTTATTGCTCCGCTAAGCGCCAACACGCTTGCGAAGTTGGCAAATGGTATCGCCGACAACTTGCTCACATCGATTGTCCGTGGCTGGGGCCCTGTTAGCACGTCTGCTGGACCTGACGGGCAGTTGGCTCAGAAGAAGCCCATTTTGGTTGCGCCTGCCATGAACACTTTCATGTACACGCATCCTTTAACCGCAAAGCACCTAAATATTCTCGGTGTTTCTGAAGAAGGTTTTGGATTTGAGGTCTTGAAGCCGGTAGAGAAGGTGCTCATATGCGGAGACATTGGTATGGGAGGCATGAGAGAGTGGCTGGATGTTGTTGAGATTTTGAGACGCAAGATCAAATTTCTATGGGCCGAGCAAGCTAAACAGCTTGACGTGAGCCTTGAAGAAGAAAATGAAGAGGATGAGGATAAAGAGAATGACGATGAAGATGATGAAGATGATGACGATGATGAGGACGATGATGACGATGAGGATGAAGATGACGATGATGCAGACGGGGAGACTCAAGTGGAAGATGTGGGCACAATACAACCATTTAGACCCGATGAGAACGAATTTGGAGGCAAGAATAGTCCAGACAAAGAGATCTCGGAGGCTATCCCTGACGAGCTTGCCAATCAGATCCAGCGAACCATTAGTCCTCTCAGCGAAGAAGTTCGCTCAATCATTTAGCAATACATGCATTATGGTGGAGTTGAAGTAAGGAACAATAGGTATGTTTTCTAATAGGTACTAATTTCAGGTGTGACAAGAAGTGCTCATGTTCCTGGACAGGATTAGTCAATTCTATAATATCTATTTCATCTCGTTCCGGAGATTACTTTAGGTTTGAGTTTCCTTTTCTATTCATTCTTTCAAGCGTTTTCTATTCTCGTAATTCCAGACGTCGTTATTAGTTCATAATTGGTCATCTTGTTTCTAATAGAAAAACCGAATTTACTGAAGCCACCAGTTCAAATCAATGTCGGACAGTGGTGTAAGATAGCGGTTGTTCGAAAAGCATCTAGTTTAGTCTAGTCCACTCACTCACTCTAATCTCTACTATACTCACCCGCAAGTTCTAGCTCGGTGGAGGCGAGGAGCGGACGCAAGTATCGACAATGCAATGAGTCCCAATGACGGACCAATTCGGCGATATCGTGACCATCCTGTTGAGCCTGTTTTAATTCACGATGGTGGCGAAGCTGGAGCAGACACATGAGGTTATAGAGAAGGCAATCCACCAAATCGTCGACCTTCTTGGGACGAGTTTCAAATTTCAACAGTTGGAGTAATGCAGAGGTCTGCTTTCGATAAGACAACTGTGCAAAGTCCAAGGGTAATGAGGGCAATTGTAGATCAAATGGAGAATGATTTGGGTGAGAAAGCCAACCAAATAGGAGCTGGGTCCTGAGAGTCTTGGAATGAGCACTAGACATGCCACTAGACTTGTTGACGAAGCGCGAGATCCAGAAGTTGACCATTTTGTTGGAGTTCATGGGCATCACAGCCACTCTGTGAGTCGACGCACCTCGTGCCTCACATGCAGCGTAAATCATGTTCTCCAAGGTGAAATTGAGTAGCACATTAGGAAGTGTTGATGTTTTTCCGTTTGAGCGAGTGCGTTGGTTTTCAATGGTGATGATATCTGGCCACCGACCTTGTGGCATTAAGATGTCATTGACCACACCTACCGACATATGGGCCATATAGGCTTTTGAGTCCACGAGGGAGTCTGGATCGGTGGTCCTGGGACGGTACGTCGACCCGTATTTTTCATGGAGATTGAGGTGGTTCCAATCGACAATGGATACTTGGGTGTCAGAATGCGCCACTTTACAGTAGGAGAAGTTTTTGATTCCCACGTCGACGGAGACAATGGTGGGAGAGGCCGGTAGTGACGAGAAGAACGCGTCGTAGTTGGCCATTGCAGCGACACGAGCAGCCTTGGTGGACGCGGTGGGGTAGCCGCAATGGAGAGCCAAGCTGTTGAGAGTGGCTGTTTTTAGCGTGTTCATGAGATGAGGAGATGTAGAGAGGTTAGAGAGACATGTAATGTAGAGAGTGTGAGATGTAAAGAGTGTGAAATGTAAAGAACGTGAAATGTAAAGAATGTGAAATGTAAAGAATGTGAAATTGATAAGAAAAGGAAAGAAAATAGAAAATGAAAATATCGAAGAATTGAGAAGGTGAAGGAAAAGTTAACAGAAATTGGACGGTGTTAGTTAATGAATACATGAAGAAGAATCGTTTTCCATTTGGTGTGGAGATGAGATTAGGTTGGGTATGTGACGGATTGTAATGAGGGTTTGGACACCGCGATGAGCCAAAAACGATGGGGTTGAGGACCGAAATAGGAAGAGATAAGCAAAGGTCGAAGGAAAAAAAAAAGAAGTGTAAAGAAAAGAAACTGGAATGAGAAAGGTAAATTGTATAAGCTAGAAGCAGAGGAAAATGGTAAAACAAAATTGACAAGAATAAATAGAAATTGCAATTCGCAACGGAAGAGAAAAGAAGTCATCTCAAGCCTATATTCAAAAGAAAGCCCACGTCAACAACCTAGGAGTTCCGAACATATAGACGTGGGCCCTGGTATCAGAGATGAACGCAACGAGAGTAAAATGTTGATTATATGCGCACTCGACTCATTTCTAGATAATACATATCTGTACAATTTCTCAAATCCATTTCTCAAATCCATTTCTCTCAATCCAGTATTCTAATAGATTTATTTATAGTACATCACATTGCATCCACTCCATTCGAATCTATCATCTTCCAATCCAAAATTCAAATCCATCACTTTCAATCCAATGTTAATAAATTTCTCAATCTATCCACTTATCATACACAATCCTATCTATATCGATCTCCACAGTCACGTCTCTACCTAAAACTCCATTATACCTCCTTCTCTTCTCCACTTCGAATTTCATATCCTTATACACGGTCCAAATTTATCCACCGTTTCCGACTCCTTCCTCTAATTTATCCAGATTGGGTCTCAATTGCCCATTTCCTGTGTGCACCGGCACATTCGGGCCGGTGCGCGAATCGTCACTGCTCTTTACACCAGACCACACAGCCCAAGGCGCATTCTCGGCCTTAGTAGTCACCAGACTCTGCCAGATGGGACTCATAATGGCACGAATTTGGCCAGGAAAGTTCTTCCGTGGTGGCGGTGTAGGCTGATTTTCGTAATCGATGAGTTGAATTCTATTTCTTTTTTTTTTCCTTCTCTTTTTTCCTTTAGTTTTAAATATTTTTGCTCCATTTTTATGATTTAATTTGCTTTTTTTTTGTATATGATTTTATTATGTCAACTTTTTTTCACTATTGCTGGTGCATTCCATTAATTTCCATCTTTTTCTCCTATTGAGTACATTATTGCTGCGTACACTTTTGCTCTCTCTGCGCAATTTCGTGGGTGTGCCTTCCTCCCATAGACGTTGAAGTGGGGGCGACCACCAATGCAACCAATACTCCTATCCCAAGTAGAATCGTCTATTTGTTGATTTTCTTTTCTTTCTTTTTCCTCTACTTTTTTAGATCTGAACTTCGCCTGTTCATCATATACAATTTGCTAAAAATCTCCGAAATTTTTCTCTCGCACCGGTGAAACTCCCAAAGTTTCCGCCAGTTCTATATGGTTTTCCAAGGGTAATTTCTTCTAGTCCCCCCTCACCTATTATTGGAGTTTGAGGCGGGCATAAATTTTCTCATTTGAGAGCGCGCCGTCCTGCAGGCAATACGATCAACACGGGGCTGAACGCCAGACGGAAATTTATCGTCTGCAAAAATTTTCGCATATATAAGACCCTCCGCGCTCGCACATTTTTCTGTTCGATCACATCTATTCATTCGTTACAATGCAATTCAAGACTGTCGTCCTCGCTTTGACCGCTGCCTCTGCTGTGTCTGCTGCTAACGCTACCAACGGTACTAACAAGACCAACGGTACCTCCTCCTCTGCCAGCTCTAACGCTGTCGCTCCAGTCTCTGCTGGTTTGTTCGGTGCTGTTGCTGCCGCTGGTGTTGCTATGTTGTTGTAAGCAACTGGTACTTATAGACCTATAATAATACGTTAGCCTGAAATGTTTCCCACTTGTAGCTTTTTGTAGTTGTATAATGAGATCCTTCCATCTTATCCGAAGAGATGATTTTCTCCCGCCTAGCATTGCCCATGTTGCGTTTTTGTTTTCCGGGCGAACTTTCCATTAGCCTATTGGTGTTTAACTTACACACTCACCAATCCACCCTGTTCCACTTAAAGAAACTTTTATATTAATGTATTTAACTGAAGTACAATTTAATCTACTTGTCTATTCCATTGACTGGGGGATTTCCTATATCCTTGTTCATGGTTTTTTGCCCCATTCCCCTTAGTCACCTGATCCCCATCACGTATCCTCTATAAACTACCCTCCACACTCATCCATTGTCTGTCCACACTGTGTCCCGTATTATCTGGGAATTATCTACACACAACTATGGCACCCCGTCCACTCTTCCTTCTAAAAATAAAGTCTCCTGCCCGATGTGGTACCTCTATAGCTTCATTTGTGAATTTCACAACTCAACTGTGTAACTTCTTTTTGGTCTGGTATCTCGGGTATGTGAGTCTATGTATTTTCCATATAGTTTCCACACTTGTTCAACTACCGTATTGTTTTCTTTTCTTCCCTTGATTAGCTCATTTTACCTCCTCGTTTCTCTTTCGCCTATTCCTCTATGATAAGTTTTCCTCTATATTATGTACTTCCTCTATCTTTACTTCGTTCCTTTTATCTATAAATGTCTCCCTACTTATTGCTAGGACGTGACTTGGGTCCCCAGTTCTTTGTAGGATTCTCTTGATACCTTACCATCTTCAACTTCCTCAACTTCGTGATCTTATCGCTCTCGGCATTTACCGTCTCGAAATCAACGTCGGCCTTTGCAACCGTCTCCAAGATCTTGTACCCAACCATCCCACTCGTCAAATTGGGATTGTTGCTCAAATCCTTTGATAACGTCTCGATCTTCTGTCTCAACTTCTCCTTTTTAGCCTCGTCATTCTCCTTCTCAATCTTTCTCTGGTACTCAGCTACCAATTTCTCATTGCTCTTCTTCAACCATGCGGTTGCAACTTGCAACACAGACTCCCATGGGGCATTGGTTTTGACGCAGTTTTTTTTGGCATGCGTCAACGACACCTTGTAGCCCAAATTTCCAATGGCTTTAGCAAAATCATCAATGGCCATGGGTGGAGCCTTCATGAAACTCAGCAACTGATTCAAGTTGAAGTAGAATGGTGTCTCCAATTCGTTTTTTGCCAACGTAAGCATACCCTTAATTCGTTCCCTGGTTCCATAAACCTCCGACGAAGCCTTGCTGTTGATAGCCAACACAGAGTCGATGAACTCTTGGTCATGCAACTGTCCTCCCCACATTGGGCCCGCAAGATGGTATGGTCGCTCACAATAAGTACAATTCTCGCCCGGAATCTGTGCTATCCGTGGAGTCTGGAACTTCTTGTCGGTGATTCTTCCAAGGCGTTGGTCCACAGTGTGGCCACATCCCACACAGTGGTATGCGAGCATAGTGTTGGAGGCCAATTTCTTCACCTCAATGGGGCTGGTGGTGATGCGAACAAATACTCTAAAGTAATAGTCAATGCTCAAACTCAATACTGGCTCAATACATTTTTTGTAACGTGCTGCTGCTGAGGCGATGGTACCCAAGATCAACCGGATTCCAGCCTCGTGGTTGGCCTCCAGGCCCATGTCGGTGTTACCGAAATTGTTGCCACCGTAAAGAGCAAAACACTTCTCAGGGTAGCCATTTCCGGCTAATACTCCAGCATCTGTGCATGTCACCAATAAGAGTCCATTGTCTTTAACCAGCTGCACCGCCGAGTCAATGAATGGTGCTGCAGTGCCATATGGATCCAAATCAATAGCATGAAACTTCTCTGAATCAGATATGGATCCCATGTATTTAATGGCGTCTCCCTGATGGCCCACAACCTTTTCTTGGAGACCGTTATACTCTGCGCTTCTGTTGATAGACTTGACAGCCTCTGCAAGCAAGTCATTGGCAACAATTCGGGAAACGTTAGGGATTTCATGACCGTATCTGATAGCACGAAGCCCAGTGGCTGAAAGAGCCTCGAGGATTCGAATGAAAGGTGTAGAATCACTTGAAGGTTCACTTTTAGAATCTTTGGTTTCTTTAGGTGCATCGCTGACTTCATTCTTGGACTCTTCTTTGGACTCTTCTTTTGAACCTTCAGTAACTTGCTCGGTTTCTCCACTTTCGTCCTTGTTCAACTTTCTCCGCTTTCCCCGGAGCTCCTTGGTGCCCTCCTTGGATGTCTTATACTGCTCCAGCCATGCCTTTATGGCCATTACAGACAAGTCTCTGTTGAACTGTTGGATGTGGTTGTAGAAGACTTTATCCTGCTTTGGGGCCAAGATGGTTGCACGGCCCTCCTTTACCACATTGAAATCTTCGATATTAATAGACATGCGGCCAGACTTGGTGAAGTTTCTGATGAATGCCTTGAACATAATTTTTTCTCACTTGTGCAGTGCAGTGTGGGGATGAGATGGCTGATAGACTTGGATCTTGCAGTTGGGTCCAGATGACCTAGTGGGGTGTATTCGGTGACTATTTTTCAGTGGGAACCATTTTGAAACAATAAAATAATTTGAGTAGAATTAATTGAGGGAGAAGAAGTAATGATGTTGTGCAGAGTAAGTTAAAATATTGAAAACTACAGTGTAGTGAGAGTCAGTAGAGGTTCTGAATAAGTGAAAAAAACTACATAATAGAGATTTTCAGAATAGATAAAATTAATATTCGAATTTTCGACCATGTAGATTTTCTCCTTTTTCGTAAAGTTTATTTGTATCCAATCTAACTTGAAGTGATCAGAGATGGCTGCGACAAGCATGGTATTAGATCATTAAACCAGAATTCATAAAATTTTCAGAACAGTTTTAAAAATTGTAGAATTCGACCCATCGTACTATTACCCTCCTTCAATGACTTTATACTTCCAAAACTTCGCCTAACATTACTCCATTTTTCCCAATGTTCTGCTTCACACTTTGAGTCGTACCTCCAGATTCCCTGCACCTGACCAATCTCCACCAACCATCTACATGTCTTTGGAAAACCTAATACAGCCCCAGGACCTCTACGAGCTCGACGTAGGTGAAATCAACGATAACGACACTGAGTTCGACTACTACTCGGACTCGGGCTCTGAGTTTGAGCTTTCGGCACAGGAGCAATGGGAGGAGAGTATCAAGCAAGTCACCGGCCTTGTGAACTTTGTCTTGTTTCCCATGATTGGGAAGTTGCTTGGGCGTCGTACCGCACATATAGTGTGGAGACACTTTGCAGAGTGGTGGTTTTAACGGAGTGGTGATTTTAATGGAATGGAAGACCTTAGGACTATATGGGTTTCGGTTTGGGATGGAAGAGGAACCCAATGCCTAATGGAAGAACCTAATGGCTGAGCCTAGGAAGAGAAAATAAATAGTAATGGATCTTACTGAAAGACTAATGTAGGTGTTATTTTCGATCGTCCATTATTACTAGGACATAGAGCATTAGAGAGTGTCTTGTTATAGCAATTGATTGTCTATCTCTGACCTAACCAGATTATTTCTTTTTTGAGTATCTAATACCTGATAATCACATATTCCAATGTTTCAAATCGTCTATCAAGCCTTAATCTTTTTAGCATCTATATGTTATTAGCAAGACTCAGGAAACTGGCCACAACACGAGGCTCAACAATCTCCGCTAGTAGCATGTTATTGAGTGGATCCACGATCCCCAGATTGACCCGCAATATGATATCCTTTATCAATCGAACGTACTCGTCCATTGACAGAATTGGATCCAGATTTCCTCCAGACGTACTTGAGTTATTTGAGAAGATAGACGAGTTTTCCGAGTATGCCTTGATGGCAGAAAGCTCACTCACCTCATCAGCCGCAATGCTGTCCACCAGCGCCCGCACTATGGTAAACATGCTCACCAATAACTTGAGCACGATTTTCATGGTGAACAACGGGTCAAGCTTGATGTTTATCTCCAACTTCTCGATAAGCAACTGGCGAGAATTCAACTTGATGGGCAGCCCAATCATGCCCGAGCTTGTGGTTGTCTGTGATCCGGTATTTGACTGGGTGTCTGAATCGCCAAATCCTGAGCTGGCACGCGAGTTTCGGCTCCGTTTGACCTCAACTTGTTGTGTAGTTCCAATATCGAAATTCTTCAACAAGAGAAAAAAATTCCGGGAAAAATTCACGTAATGTGGAGCCACTGGCAACTTTGGTGGGCGATAGTTTTCCAAAAAGGGATCCACGCCCTGACGAGAGTTCTTTCTCATATTCAATTCTTGGGCCTGTTTGCTTTCGTACGCAGATTGTTCCAACAGAAAAGACTTGACCAAATTACCAAACGAGATTCCGAGCTTCAAGAGCTTGTTGACAGCGACCGGATGAAGCTGTTCCCACCGAGGCTCTGTGAGTTCTAAGCTTTTGACATCCTGGAAGGTAAGTTTGTAGACTCCAAGAAAGAAGCATTTGGCTTCCACTCCGGGCTTCATTGGTACCGCATCAAGAACGTTGGAGATCTTCGAGATTTCCTCAAGCACTATTTCGGCCATAGGTTCTTCCGAAGTTGGTTTGGCGTAAGATGTGGATATATGTCAGGTATGTTTTTTTTGTTTTTCGATGGGTTATGAGTATATGGAGAAGCGAAGCAGGACGTCAAACTCGGCTGGAGATTTGGACGAGAAAGAGACCGTTTAGGACAAATTGTTTATTTGCTAATTAGGAATTCGTTGAGGGATGTTTTTGAAATTATCCAAAAGGATTTGTTAAAGGATATTGAGAAGTATGATTCTTTTGAATTTAAGTGTTAAGTTTTGTTGAGTGTCTCTTCTGAGAGACGAGTAAATAAACTTGATAGAAATGTAGGTGGACATAATATTCTTGTTCCAGATCGTACCCTCTCAAATTAATTTACCTTATCACATAATTATATCTTTTAACCATGGAAATATATAAAACACTCAAAAAGAATAATAATTCGACAATTATTGTTCATACCTTTGTCACATTATTCTCCTCTGTAGTTGTACTGCGCACCCAGACTAATGACCATTTAATTCATCACTTGCTAACATCTACATCAATTGCGTTCACACACCCTTCCCCATGTTACTAATACTACTACTAATACTACTCCTTGCATTGGTAGTAGCGATCGTTCTCTTTGGAGACTCGCCAAACTTCAGAAATACTCCCATCCAGTCATTTCATCATTTCTTACTTCGAACGAATGCCTCGATTTCTCGCCGAATCATGGCGAACGACCAGATTTATGCTGCCCTAAGATGGCTGGTGCCGCTATTCTACGTTATGGTTGTCTTGTTCTGTCTTTTCGAGTTTTTTTCCTGGGTATATCCAGCATTAGACTCTGATATCCTGAATTCTCAACTTCATTCAGCTTATATTGCATTCACCATCGCCAGTGTATTTCTTTCCACGGCTTTGGTCACGTTTTCGGATCCAGGAACAGTGAATTCTGCCAATGTTGCCGCTGCTTGTGCTAAATTCAAAGATAATGGCCTCATTTTCTTTGGCAAAACATGCTCAACATGTCACACACACAAACCGGCAAGATCCAAGCATTGCTCAGTGTGTAATAGGTGTGTACTTTTATTTGACCATCATTGCATCTGGTTCAATAACTGTATTGGATACAATAACTACCGTTGGTTCATCGCATTCTTGCTTTCGAACATCAATATGATGGTTTATGGAGCATACTTGTGCTGGTTGGAGTTGAGACAGCTGAATGCACCAAATGGCTGGTGGAAGCTCATTGTTGCCACCACGGAGAATAATCGAATATCTGGCATTTTGCTTCTTTTGGCCTCCATAATATCTGTCATCACCTCACTTTTCACTTGCCTCCACTTACGATACTTGTATTTAGGAGTCACCACCAATGAGGCGGAAAAATGGGGTGAGATCGAGCATCTAGTGTCTTTGGGCGTCCTATTCTATGTCGTGGAAAGAGATATCTATGTGGAAGAGGCATCAATGAGGCAAGCAGATGGAACATATGAGGTGGTTTACCTTCGTTTGAATGATGACCAAGTCGTATTCAAGGGAAAGGGGGACTTGACATTTTTGAAGATCACGCTGATGGAGAATGATTTGAATAATATTTATGATGGAGGGTTTGTCAATAATGTGAAAGAGAGGATATTTATATAGACATGGATAATGGCATATACATAGGTAAAATCATAGGTGTATACCTGAATCGTAAATTTCATTAAGCCCTATTATAATAAGGCTGATCATCTTTGATACGCCAAGTCACTGGACATTTGCTTCATCTAAGAGCTGAGTGATTCGTTTTGGAACTTTGAACAGTTCAGTTGTTCGAATTATCGTTCTGAGCAGGGAACTTGATGACCTAATCGACACTGGTGGAGCAGGTTCAAGTTTTTCCATTTGAGACTCTTTGGAGAATTGAGTTTTTATTACTGTCTCTGCGTTTTGTTTCGTGATTATACCTCGCAACACTGAAACATAAAGGTTCAATGCTTCCTGAGGAAACAGTAACAAATGCAGAAGCCCAAAACTGGCTGCACTGAGGAATAGCCTAAACATATGATTCTGTTCAATCTCAGGAAATATCAGTCCGAGAGCAAGCTCATCGTAGTGATCAATCATGTCTTTACATAGCCTCAGGACATTGGGAATAGACTGAATGTTTCTCTCCTGTTGAAGCAGGTAGCTCTCTACGATCACGGGCATTTCGTCCTCCAGAGGCGTGTGCTTCCCATTGACATCATCATCAGCAACAGGTAAATCATTTCGACGTTTCAGACGGTTCCGTTTCTCATCGATTAATCGCACCTTATCAGATAATAAAACAGACGACTTGTCGGGCTGGAGCAATTTCTTTTTCGACTTGCGCTGCTTCAACACCAAGCGGTCGTATATATCTGTTTCATCTTGTATATCGGAGAGTTCTAGCTGTCGTTTGCGAGACATACATGGAGAGATGAGTAGCTGGTACTGCGTGGGCCTGACAGCCAGGGTTATCACAACCATTGTTCCGATACATAAAGACGAAATCGAGATATTTGAGATACTTATGTCCACAATTATGTTTGATAAGTGTGGAATTTACGAGGAGATTGTTCAACTTCGAATCGTAGTGTATTGGTAGGCAGATATCCCATGAAATTGTTAATTGAATGTGTCCCAGACGACATACAAAGTGGCTTATGGAGATATGGATGAGTAGTGAACGTAAAGCGATACAGAGGATAAATCAGGTGTACTTGAGATCGAGATTGCCTTAAAAAATTTGAATACTTTACTGCTAGGCAAGAAGTTCCAATGTCGGAAATTTGAACTGGGATCCTTTCCCTGACAAATAAGAAGCTACACGGTTTTGTTCAATAAGAACTACTTGGCACCTGAAAAGATAACCGGAAATCCTCAAATGTTTGATACCACAAAAAAAAAATGTCACCTTATGATTTCCACTTTCACAACTAACCAGTTGGTTTCACAAAAGTATACCTTACTGCAATATTTAAAAAGTAAAACATTCTTCGCTTTCATACCTTAACTACCAGACTAGAAACACGCTATCTCTGCGATACGCTCAATATGGCCAACGCACGAATATCACCACACCATAGAATGACAGACTTGAAAATATCAATTTTTGCCGCACAACCATCTTAAAATCCATAAAATCATCATAAACCTTCGGATTTCCCTCTCCATCTTCTCCAATGTTACCAACCCCACAACCAACTTTTCGGTTTGCGCACGCTCGCAGATGCTATGCTTTCAAGGAACTAGAGCCCAGTCTTATCCCATCTACTCTGACCACCGTCTGTAATTACCGCCATCGAGGCTATTTCTCCACGCATTAGTGTCCTAGTACTTTTGCATTATTTTGCACCCGTTGTCTGCTTCCAACATCGACATCGTGTCACATAGCCAGCGACAATATAATGAACGGAGGCATCCAGGGCCAGCAGTACCTGCGGCACAATACCTCGGCAGGAGGTGCTGACGGAGCATCTGGGAACGGTGCTGGATCTACCAGCAGTCTGGACCAGCGCCTTCACAATCAAAATATCATGAATCAGGGAATACCTGTGAATCCAGACCAGTCACCACAGAATAACTATGTGGAGGGCGGCGACGACCGCTCTGATGTGAAAAAACAGGATCCGACAGATTTTTCCGCATCTCCCAACTACTTGGACTGGGATCACAACATTTTGCTTGATCTGAACCCCGATTTGCTAAGTACTTTTGATTTCAACCCAACAGGAGAGTCTGGCTCCATCATGCAGAAGATCCAGTACCAAAGCAACGTCCACGATCAAAAGCGATTTCCAGAGAGTGGTTTTGCTGTGGGCCAAAGCCCAGGCCACGCTTATACGGGCGTCAACTCTGTCAATTCCTCCAATGTCCATCTGAGTCACGGCAATCAAGATCATAACGCATCTCTTCCGATGCACACGCAACAACAGCAACAGCAACAGCAACCACAACTGGGCATCCAGCCCCCTTCTCAAGGCACAATCACGCAAGATGTGAGACGCCAGCGTCGTCCATGCGACCACTGTCGAAGGAGAAAGACCAAGTGTGTAATTATTCCTGGAACCAATAACTGTGTCCAGTGTGAGTCGAAATCGCTCACATGCACTTATGTTCAACAGGCGGCTAAGAAAGATGATCCAGAGGAGTCTGCTGCCAAGCGCGTGAAACGACCCGAAGCTACTCACTTGGAAAATGGTGGTGGTCAGTCTCTGGATATTGTGCCTCCAAATGTGCCAATCCGGGATGTTGCGCCAATTCAGGACTACTCTGCCATGAGCAACTCACTATTGCGAAAAACCCTCTCGTTGCAGTTTCCTCGCTCGTCGTTCTATGTGGGTCCTACGTCATATCTCTTTGATAACAATCTCCTAGATGTGATAATCACTGCGCAGAACTCAAACACTGACTCAGCTCTGAGTGGTCCAGGCCGAAGGTCTGCGCTCTCAAAAATTGAACAGGTCAATTTGTCAGACTCCATTTCACTCCGAAAGGTGGGTGAGAGAACCCAGTTCGTTCTCAAGGATGACCAATCGAAGCTGCTGTACCAGAGCATGCTGAATGATGTGGACGCTATCGAGAAATTCGTGGCTCCTCATGGCCAGATCTTGATCGATCTCTATTTTCGTATTATACACCCGCTGTATCCAATCCTTCACAAGAAGGTCTTCTTGGAGAAGTACAGCAGAACTCACCGTGAGTTTAGCGCTCCCCTCTTAGCTGCAGTGTATGTGCTTGCCATCCATTGGTGGGATTATGATCCCCAGCTCAACCGTTTCCCGAAACCAAATGTCGAACACATTTTGAGAATTGCATTGACCAATTACCTCTCAGAGATTCTCAAAAGACCTAAATTGAGTGCGGTACAAGCTGGCTTGCTTCTTCTACAGTGTAAGCATATTGTAAGGGATTTAGGAGCTAGCATCGAGAGTCCTACGAACTCTGCTCTGGCATCTGCACTGCTTAGCTCATCCTTCAGTGACTCTGACTACAACGACTGGGTTCTATGTTCCCAGGTGGTAGCTTTGTCTGAGGAACTAGGATTGGGCCTTGATTGTGATCAATGGAAACTTCCCAAGTGGGAAAGGGGCCTCCGAAAGAGACTTGCCTGGGCTGTATACATGGAGGATAAGTGGCTTGCTTTGAAGAATGCTCGCCCTTCGCATATCAACAGTAACAATTGGGTGGTTCTGCTGTTGGTCGAAGAAGATTTCCCGGAGAAACACGGTGATGGAGATCTCAAGGAAGGCTCCTCAGATATTAATAATGGCAAGAAAAATTTCATGAATTTGATTAGTCTTTCGAGAACGCTCTCAGAGATCTTGGACTCTTTCTATTCCATGAAAGCCATGAAGGAAATCACTGACATAAATGATGTGTTGCGTCTAGCCAAGCCTATGCAATTAAACTTGAGATCGTGGTACCACTCGCTACCCGTGGAGTTGCAAATGAATTCTGTACAGCCTCGCAAACTTTGCTCAAATGGGTACCTTCAACTAGCATATTTTGCGGCGGAACTCACTCTTCATCGAAAGATCATCACCATCTTGCATCAGCAGAGCCTTGAGGGTGTTAATATCCATAAGGAGCTTCTAAATGTTTGCCGAACAGCAGCTAAGACAAGGCTCTTAGCCTCAATTGAGTTTGTTCGAGATCTCAAACCAGAGCACATTCATTCATTTTGGCATTCCTCATCGTCGGCTAATTTCACATTGATTGGTACTTTTGCTGCCCTTTTATTTATCTCCTCTCCCACGAACACCGAGGCGGATTATTACAAAGAACAAGTCTTCAACTATAGATGGATTCTCAAAATGTCTTCGAAAGGATTCGTGCAAGTTGGGGATGCATTGCAGAAAATGGATCTCGTGTTAAGTCACATACCAGGATTGCTTAACGAAAGTGTGGAGCAGCCGATGGTGGCGCCCAACGTGCCAACAATCGACTACAACAAGGTTTATCAACAGCAGTTACAGCAAAACCAGAAGAGTGAGTTACATAATGTTCAGTCACAACAGCCTCAGAGATCTGGTCTTCCCCAACAAGGAAGGCCCCAACCTCAACAAAAATATTCATATGGGGCCACTAACAATTCACAATTCCTCAATAATCGCCCTAGCCCAACTGGCTATAATGGCAATACTGGAAAAGTAATGGAACTGACCAGACCTAGCTCTGCTCAACAATACCGTGTGGTACCTCAGAACACTCAATCCCCATATGGATCGCCTCTGTCGTTTAGCGCACAGGCATATACCTCACAACAGGGCACCACTAGGACTAGTCATGCTACTAGCATGAACTCGCCCAAATCGACGCAGGGATTGTCTCCGAAAGAAGTTGTTCGGCAGTCGAAGTCGACATTGTCGGGGCAATCACGAGCCAATGAGCAGGCAGTGGATAGGCGGTCCAGCTCAGGTAATCACAATTCAGATTCAGCATCCAACAAGGACAACCAATCGTCGAGGGCCAGTAGTCCTTTGATGATGCGGTCGCCGCTTATTAGGCAGCAACTGCATCAGCAATAACTATTTGGTAGGTAGGTGACCCTCGCCTGAGACTTACGAGAATACACACAAACATTTTCTTTCTTTTTCTGTTTTAATATATTTCCTATTTTACGTCCTAGAAACTGCCAGCAGCTGGGTATCCAGCTGGGTGTCTAATCAAATGGAGTCAAGTATGCTTCGGCAATGACTCTGGCTCTGGCATTCAAGAACAATTTCATCTCACTGATCTCCTTATCAACCTCCTCCATAAACTCAATGATGAAATCTACTAACTTGTCCTTCAACATTTGTTCCGTGTGGAAGTTGGTGATCAAGAATGAAATATCGTAGCCTTTCACTGGCACCCTTCTTAAAATGAAGAAGTTCTCCGCTCTCTGGGTCAAAAACTGTGTGAACTGGTGGACTAGAATCTGCTCGATCTCATCAGCCTGCTTGATTTTGATAGAAACTCTCACCGAATTGATGGAGGGCTCAATGAAAATCTTCTCATTTTCATTTCTGGCAATAATCACAGGATTCAAAATGAGTTCAGGGTTGTGCGAGTTATCGACCTCGATCTCCGGCCTGTTGTGTCTCTCCACTAGCTGTGATGAGAAGTCTTCCAAGCAAATTGCGGCAGTCAACGAAGTTCTGACGGCGGTAAGGTAGGGTTTCAACGACTGGGACTGAACAGGTTAGTAATGGGGTAATTGGATACGGAAAACTCGTTGGGAAGTTGCGGACTGGTACTTTGGAGTCATTCTGTAATTGTGATAACACCTATTTGTTCGACATACCATGATCGAAGAAGATCTAGGGGGTTGTAATAGTGGAGCAGTAAGATTTGTGAGTGGTGATGTGTACAGGAGGAGGATAAGGTGTTGTAGTGAAAAGAGCGAGAAAAGAGTTAGAAACAAGAAAATCAAAGAATGTATGAGGATATGTAAAATGGAGAAGGGGTATGTATTACGGAAAAAACTATGGTTATTCATGGGTAATTTTCAATAATTAAAACTATTCGTGAAATTTAGCACTTCTTTTCTAGTAGTTCATGAGAATTGGCTTCTTTTTAACAGTGCGAACTTTCTTGGACTCCAGAACCACCTCCTCACTGGCACCACGTTTTCTGCTTGTTTTCGCTAATAACGGAACAAGTTGCATAATGCTGGACTCAAGTGCTTGTAAGAAAGCTTTTGTGGCCGCGTCTGACGCCTTCTCGGTCCCCACCTCTTTTATGTAGTGCTTATCTATAGCTTCCTTCAAAGATTTTACGTTCTCACTCTTTACATTTTCCCACGCTTCCACCTGTGGCCTGTGGTATGCCAATATGGGACCCAGAGTTGTAAGTTCGATCAATGTGCCTTGATTCTCCTTAGGTTCTGTAAAGTCTGAATTTTTGCTTGCTTTGACCTCATCAGTCGATGGCACGTTTATGTTTTCCTTCTTATCTTCGTTGTTCACAACTCTCACCTCCAAGATCTCATCCTCCACAAGAGTATGATTTTTGGAGAGCCAAACTGCCAAGCTCTTGCATCTGCTCTTCAAGTCGTTTTCAAATAACTCTTGCTGTTTTTGCTTTTGCAATTGACGCTCGGTAACCAAGATGTCAAATATCTCTTGCAACTCTTCAGAATCAGATTCGAAGTCGAAAACCGCTAACCGCTCATCTTTGGTTTCCTTCAAGATGCTCAAGAATTTATCAAAGGTACTGAATATCTCACTGTTCGTCTCCTCCTGTTTTCTGAGACTGTGTTCCACTATATCCTTTTTGACCTTTAAGGCTTGCTTCTTTTCATCCACAATATCCCAGAAAAGCTCCAACGGCGTGGATCCATTTCGGCCACAAAGATCTATGAATGCATCCTCATCTTCAACTTGTGGAAGAACGTCTTTAAATGATGTGGTACCTGTAATGGTCACCTTGGTAGTCAAGAACGCCCTGAACGCCTCTCTGGCTCGTCTGTCAGCTGTGTAGTTGCTCTTTTCTGCCTTTTCAATCTTCCTCTTGATTCCTTCAATGAGACTTGGGTAGATCTTGTCCTTGTATGTTTCCAAGATATCTAGCTTGGTGAGAATTTGAAAGTGCTTATTTGCTTTGAACCTTTCGTCCTTTTGTAGACGCAGATAGAGCTCTTTCCAGGTGATACTTTGCGAGTCATCGCTCAGAGTGATTTGTATTAGGTATGCTTCAAGCTCGCCCAATGCTTGTTTTTTGGTCTCCAATCTGGCCTGTTTTTCTTCTTCTGAAAACAGACGCACGTAGTCGTGATAAATCTCCTCAATGTCAGAATCAGGAAGTATAGCATGCTTAAAAATGGGATTATCCTCCTGGATAAGTAGTTGCTTTATCGTGGACCATCTCGTTGTAGTCTTAATCTTTCCATCCTTTTTATATGTGACCAATACGTCCAAGAAATTCTTACGAAAGCTTTCAATTAGCAGAGTCTTGTTCTGTGACTGCTCCTGCAACTTTTTAACAAGGTATTCATCATAAAGCGTTTTGCGCTGTAACGAATCGTCAATCAGCCAGTAAACTGGGTTCTGGATAAAGGTCTCGATCACACGATCAAATGACCAAGTAGAGTCAACATTTTGGCTTTGAAGCATCTCAAAAAACGCTGCTGTAGCTTCCTCTTTGCTTTCATAAGTTGGAGGAGTCGCTAGGAGGCTCTTTTTCACATTCTCTTTTGAAAGCTTCTGATCTAGTTCGGAAACTATAACCTCTGCTGTTTTTTGCTTTTCCTCCGTTATTTCTTCAGAAGCAGCAGCCTCAACAACTTCATTGACCTCCTCCTGCTTCTCAAAGTCCACGGGTCGCTCCCAGGTGGTTTCTCCAGTGGTTTCATTATAGTAGTACTCTTTTCCATCATCAGTTTTGTATTCTTTCCACGTCAGCGACAGCAGAGCCTCGGGATTTTCCCAGCTGGTCTCCTGTGTTACCGAATTGTAGTAGTATACTCTTCCCTGGTCGTCTTGAACCTCTTGCCAATTGCCCATGGTGGAGTAGAGGAGAATGTTAAGTCTAAGGCTAGATGAGAGTATGTGCACACTGCCGAAGATTTGACTAACTTGAAGGTTTGAAGATTTGGAGATTTGGAGATTTGGGCAAGTCAAACGGATATTTCTATTAATAATATTTATTTATGAAATGAGAGATCTTATGGTGCCACTGAGGAATGATAATATATTCGAATATAAAGCAATCATACATTTCAGTAGATCTACTGAACTACCAAAGTTATGTCCCAATATCGAAGAAGAGAAGAACTTATTTATTTCCATGAAGCTTAACTTCGGCTGATTTTATACATAGACCTATTGAATAATAGATTTTTAATTTTTTCTGATAAATTAAGCTGTTTCACAATTTGAAATCGTATAATCCCCTAAAATTTCATACTGAATATAAAGAGGCAACTTGTCCGAGCGGTTAAGGAGAAAGACTTGAAATCTTTTGGGTTTTGCCCGCGCAGGTTCGAATCCTGCAGTTGTCGTTCTTTTTTTGTTCATTCTTTTTGCAACCAATTATCATGAAAGTATCTTATTCGATTAATGATTTACTATGTTTTCGCCATGAATGTGTTTTTTACGGAGTAGATGTACTGGATCTACTTCCTTTGCGCCCGTATCAGCAGATTCTATTGGATGAACTGCCCTATCGGTACACAAGGGCTAGTGATTGCCCTAAATCATCACGATTGCACGGGAAGTTGAGACTAATTCCTCCGTCCTCATATATTGTAAAAATCAATGGCGAAGTGAGACGTGATACTGTCGTTTATTTGTGTGCTCAAATGTATGAGGGCGCTGATGATGACGGAATGGGAGAATACGCAAACTCTTATTGTGCAGATAGCCATGGAAAGGTTGGATATAATGAAACTGGCTACAGAACTACTGGGTATGGAAATTATCCCGGTACAATGTATGGGAATTCGAGCTCCGGTAGCGGTAGAAACCTATGCTCGGACTCAATTAGCAATCACAGTCAAAGTTATCAGGCTGTTGGTCCTGACTACTGGATGACAGACGACAGGGCCACAGACGACAGGGCCACAGACGACAAGAAGTTTAAGTACTTGCAATATTTCGAAAAGTACATTTCCCCTAGTCACTCACAAAACTGTCTTCCACATTCTCCTTCAGAATCTCTCCATAAGTCTGTGAGTGACGATGAGCTGGGTTCCAGTGACAGCATAAGCATTTACATTAATGGTCGGAGTTGAGACAGATGGGGAACCAATCTTCGTTCTCGAAGCGTTCTTTTTCCCAGTTTTTCTACTTTCCCTATTCATTGATCTTCTCCCGCTCAACAAATTTTCTGTTTTTTTTTTCTTCAATTGAATCTTCCATTTCATTCCTCTCTCCCATTTTTCCTCCTCTATCACCAGGTCCTGTATGCCCAGATGAGCATCCATCTTCGACTTCAATGCCTAGTAATGATTCTCCGGTCTCCGACTGGTACTATCTCCGGCTCGCTCTGTATGTGATCGTTGAACTTTCTTCAAGTGAGTATATTAACCTCTAGAACACCAGACCCAGAGCTCTTCCAGTCACTCCCATCACTCTATGAAGAACTCCAGGTGGATCTTCTCACATGGAGGTCGCTTGTAAGCACGGCCCTTGTTGATTTCTATGGATTGGTTGGTCAGGCTCGACACTTTGACATCTTGACACACGAAATGACCCGTCCAGGTCTACAAAGCATCATCCGAATTCAGAAAGAAGACGTTGACGTCTTCTGCACCAGCATCAACAATTATAGCTTCGGACTCGGTGATTATTTCGGGTCGAAGTATACGATGAACGGACGTGTGGTTGTGGCCGAGCAGCTGGCATTTTTGGGCATGGTTTCGCCTATGGCAACCAGATAGCAACAGAACCTTCACACATAGAAGCACATGAATAGTAACTAGAGAATCCACATTAGCATATTTCATGCGATACCTTACACGCTACCAACATTGTATGTGAACGAGTTCAATATTAAAGCAAAATACAGAGTGCTACGTAATACTTTGTTCTATTGTCGAATTCATCCTCCACCTTACCTAGCATTTAGCCATAGTAATTGTCGCACTAATAGTTCTTTCTAGGTAGATTTCAACTACGTCACTACCAATAGTCCAAATAAACATGTATATTCCCTTCTTTTCTATCAATTCTGCACCTTTCACTCGATTTTTCATATGTTTTCCACCAACATTTTTTGGCTATTTTCCCCATTTTCTCACCTCTCCCCCATTCCTAACTCTTACTCTTATCTTCCTCCACACCTGCACACTCGCACTATCAACTTTGACACCTTCGCCTCCACTTACCTTCAACGTATACTCCTTGCTGTTTTGTGTCGCTTCTCCCAATTGCAATATGAAGCATCTGAGTAAATCTGTCCTATCGTTCTCGTGGGCGCTATGTGCTTTTTTGGCACTTTTCACCCACACAGCAGCGTTTAGTCCAAAGGTGAATGTAATTCCCCAGTCGGAATACGTACAAGATATCTTGTACTTTGACGACTCGCCCAATGTCATCGCTTTACGGGAGCAGTCTGTCGGTGCTTCTTATGATGATGGTGTAACGTGGACAGATATTGATATAATGGCCAAGAAAGAAGTCAGAAGTGTCAAGTTCGATCCATTTATTAAGGAAAGAGCGTTTGCGTTCACATCGGGAGGAGATCACTTCGTCACAAACGATAAGGGTAAGACATGGTCCAAGTTCTCTGTTAAAGATTCTAAGGGCAATGCTTTGCTGGGTGTTTCTATGGTGACAGTGGTCCCCAACGCGGCTGACTCCAATGCTCTCATTTTCAACTTCAAAGTTTGCGAAGATTGGTACGATAACCCACTGAGTTGCATAAATCACCATTTTTACACTGTTGATGGCCTTAAATCTGGTCCTAAGATTTTGTCTGAGAATGTTGTATCATGTACATACGTAATGGCTTCCAAGGAGTTCACCACCTCCGATAAGCCATCCACAGTATTCTGTTCCCGCATAAAAACAAATTCTTTCGGCCATGTTCTCGACTCCCTGTTGGTGAAATCTTCCGATTACTTCGCCACTGAGCAAAAAGTTGAACATGCGATATTGAACTCGGGAAAAATCATCGATCTCCGTGTTGAACTGTCATTCTTGCTTGCGGTTGTTCAGAGCGACCGTTTCAATGAAAAGTCTCAGGTTTCCATTCTTGTGTCTAAGGATGGTATCAACTTCGAATACTCTGATCTTGAATTTGAAGTTTCCTCCGGTGCTATTTTATTCTTAGGCTCGAGCCCTCTGTCGATCTTCTTGTCTGTTGGAAAAGGTCTGAGAAGCGGTGCCATTACCCTGGCCACAATCTACGCCTCCGACTCCACCGGCTTGAAATACACTAAACTCATTGAAAATGTGGCCATTGGCTCTACATCCAAGGTTGAAAATGTCGACGGAGTGTGGCTCACCAATGTTCTTTTGGATCATGACAAGTCCGATGATGACGACATGATGGACAGTTTCTTCGGGAGCAGACACTACAAGCGTGCCAGTAAAATCTCTGTTGATGATGGAAGAACTTGGCAAGATTTGGCTGTTTTGGATGATGACTCCTGTAAGGCCGCAGATGGGTGTTCACTCCACGTTGTTGATATCAGGTCCTTCGAGAAGGACGGCAACTATGTCTCTGGTCCAACCCCAAATATTCTTATTGCATCAGGGACTACTGGGTCTCATCTTGGTCGATTCAGAAAGTTCAGAACTTACATTTCCCGTGACGGAGGGTTGACCTGGAGATCAGCTCTTAACCAGGGTGCTGTCTACTCCTATGGAGACCAAGGTAACATCATTGTTGCCCTCCCTTTCTCTGGTAAGAAGGGTACTCCTTCAGACAAGTTGTTTTACTCTTTAAACCAAGGTAAGTCCTGGTCTGAATTTAAGCTTGATACCACCGTTTATCCCATGCAGCTCATTACCACACTTGATGGCACTGGCAAGAAATTTGTTCTCAGTGGCTCACATCCTACGAAAGACTATGAGTATCATAGTGTACTTCTCACCATCGACTTCTCTGATGCCTTTGACGGTGTCAAGTGTGACCCTGAAAAAGACTTCGACAAGGTGTTTGCTCGTGTTGCAGAAGGTGATTCGGGCTCCCTGTGTATCTATGGACACACTGAGAGTTTCAAAAGAAGAAAGCCAGATTCAAAGTGTTTCGTCAGTACCTTATTTGAGGACATGAAAGTCACTGAAGATCCATGTGATTGTTCAGAAAAGGATTTTGAATGCTCGCCTTACTTCAAGATGTCTAACAAGAATGAATGTATTCCAGATCCTCCAAAGATTGCTGAGCTTTGTCAGCGGGTGAAAACGAAGAGTGTCAAGATCCCAAACAAACAGTTGGTGGCAGGAAACTTGTGCAAGTCAGATAAAGCTCCTTTCATCACTACAGAGGAATTCCAGTGCAAAGATCAAGGAGAAACACCTGAAAAGAGCGTCCAAATCGTTGCCAAATTAAATGAACTTGAAGGCTCGCTTGCACAATACACCTATGTTAAGACGGAGAATGAATTGGCTGATAACATCATTGTCCAGACAGACCAAGGAATTGCATACGCATCTAACAATGGTGGCATCTCTTTCGTCAGAGTCCCCATCTCTGAAAAGATTGTTGGCTTTACGGTCGGTCCCGTCCATGGGGTGGTGATCTTATTTACATCTGGCGAAGAGTTTTACACTTCAGACGATGGTGGAAATACTTTCACAACACGCAAGGCACCTGGGCCACCAGCACTGAAGGTTCGTCCCGTTTCTTTTGATCCTGAAGAGCCTAAGAATTTTCTATGGTTTACTGGAAACTGTGGTGAAGCGGGTTCAAGCAATTGTGTTTCTTACCAATCGGATGATTTTGGAGAGACTTTCAAGAAGTTGGTTGATAATGCAGTTACCTGTGACTTTGTCTCTACTGTTTTTGGTTTGGTTTCTCAAGAATTGATTTACTGCACTGTTCAGGATGGCAATAAAAGAAAACTTATTTATTCCACTAATCTGTTCTTGGAGAACCAACAGAACGTTTTGTTTGACAACATTGTGTCGTATGCTGTGAGAAATAATTTCGTTGTTGTCGCAACTATTGATGAAGATCTTCAAGAGTTGAGAGCAAAAGTTACAGTTGACGGTTCTAACTTTGCCGCAGCCGACTTCCCAAGCGATTTCAAGGTAAAAGCTCAAACCTCATATGCGATCCTTGATTCAGATGCTCATTCCATTTTCATGCATGTCACCACAGTGAGTGAAAGTGGTCATGAACGTGGCGCAATCCTCAAATCGAATTCAAACGGTACATCTTATGTATTGTCCTTGAGCGATGTCAACAGAGACAGCACCGGATATGTGGACTATGACAAAATGGAATCAATCGAAGGCGTTTTGATTGCGAACACTGTTAACAATCCAGATTCGACACAGCCCAAGTTATTGAAAACTCAAATTTCCTTTAACGATGGTAGTCAATGGTCATTCTTGCCTCCTCCTCTGGTTGACGTAGATGGTAAAAAATATCCATGCGCAGGGCAGTCACTTTCTAAGTGTTCTCTCAACTTGCATGGCTTTACTGAGAGACCAGATTACAGGGACACGTATTCATCCTCCTCTGCAGTTGGATTCTTAATTGGAGTTGGAAATGTTGGAGAAACCTTGGATAGCTATGAAAAAGCATCAACATATTTGTCTATCGATGGTGGACTTACATGGAAGGAAGTGGCTAAGGGTGTGTATCAGTGGGAATATGGAGACCAAGGAACAATCTTAGTACTTGTGGATGCCATCAATGAGACGGATAAGATTATTTACTCGACTGATGAGGGTAAATCCTGGCAGGAGTTCAAGTTTTCCGAGAAGAAGATCCGTGTATTAGATTTGGCCACCATACCAACAGACACGGCCAGAAAATTTGTAATTTTTGCTCGCAATGGTGAGAGTAAGGATGGCTTTTCAGCGATTTCTATTGACTTCACTCACTTCTTCAAGAGACAATGTCAGCTTGATTTGGACAATCCGGACAAAGATGACTACGAATATTGGACTCCAAAGCATCCAGAATCGTCTGAAGGCTGCTTATTTGGACACGAGGCAAAGTATTTGCGCCGTGCTTTGGGGCATGATGACTGCTTCATCGGTTCTGCTCCTTTGGAACAAGGATACAAGGAGGTGAGAAATTGCTCTTGTACCAGAAATGATTATGAGTGTGATTACAACTTTTACAGGGATACTGATGGAACCTGCAAACTCGTGAAAGGATTGTCACCAGCTGACCACAAAGCAAGTATGTGTGCGCTGCCGGACACCTTCCAGTACTTTGAGCCAACGGGATATCGAAAACTTCCGTTGTCAACTTGTGTTGGAGGAAAAACATTTGATGCTTTTGACCCACGTCCTTGTCCTGGTCACGAGAAAGAGTTTGCAAAGCATTATGGAAGAGATATGGGTGCTGGAAAGATCCTCGTGGTCATCCTTCTTCCATTGTTTGTATTCTTCGTTGCTACTTGGTTTGTTTATGACAGAGGTATCCGTCGAAACGGAGGCTTCTCGAAGTTGGGACAGATCAGATTAGATGATGATGATGACTTCAACCCCATTGAAGAGAACAGTGTGGATGTAGTTGTCAACAGAGTCGTTCGTGGAGGTATTATCATTGTTGCGGGCACTATTGCATTGCTAAAGACGATAAGAAAATTCGATAGGGCTTTGATGGAACGCTTGACTTCTTCAATTTTCGGGCGTCGTCCTGGAAGACGTAACTACGTGCGTGTTCCAGATGATGAAGACGAACTTTTTGGCAATTTTGACCATGATTACGAAGAAGAACTAGAGGATGGAGCTGATGTTGACTTCGAAGTTCGGGATGAACCGGAGGAGTTCACTGACTTTGTTGACGAGCCTGCCGATGCAGATGCAAGACTTTTTGATATTGACGAACATTCGGATGATGGGCAATCCGCTTATCGAGACCACGAGACTGAAGAAGATACCGAAGGTGAGCCTCTAGAGTAGTCTAAAATAAAATAGAATTTAGTTGCAATGAATGACTGAAGATTACATGCTAATCTCGTACTAATAGAAAAATTACCCACTATTCTAGTAAACTCATAGAGTTGCAAGAAGGTAAAAAGAATGACACGGACAGGAATCGAACCTGCAACCCTTTGATTTGGAATCAAAAGCTCTGCCATTGAGCCACCGCATCACTTTCTGGTATATGAGAATTTTTAATATTCCATATCCATAAGCTTTTGAATGTTTACATCCGTACATCCCAAGAGCGGTTAAATATTGATTTATGCAGTTTGCTATTTCTTTTCATATAAATGGCTCTGTGGCCGAGCGGTCTAAGGCGGCAGACTCAAGTTCTGTTATCGTAAGATGCGCGTGTTCGAATCACGCCGGAGTCATTATTTTTATGATTATTTTTTCGTTCAATTTATTTTTAAGCTTAGACTTCAATTCAACAATTACAAACTCTCCAATATACTCTTTATTATTATACCCGTTCGGGCGACCTATTCGCCCTATTATTTTCTTTGAATATCAATCTCATGCAACAACTCTTCTGGATTAACCGCATCCATCATATCATCCTCGTGGATCCTTTGACCCACATCCGATCTCTTCTTAGTGTCCTTGAAAAGGAAGAACATAGGAATGAGGAACAATGCTCCGATTAGCGCCGTTGACCCAATAGCACAAGCAAGCGAAATACCAACAATCTTTCCAGTGGATAGTCCCTTCTTTGGGGTCTCCAAATCACTAGAAGACTGGTAACGGTAGACATCTTCCAATAATAAAGAATTAATCATACCGAGACCAGAGCTCAGCAGCGATGAAAAGATATAAGGGATCCAAGAATTACCATCAAACAAAGCAGCATTCACTAAACCATAATTTGTCAAGTTAAAAACTCCAGAAAGCATGAGCACTTTGTCATTGTCAAAGTATTGTTGTGAAGGATTTGCGGAATTGGCTTCAGATAATTTGACCAATTTCAAGTCGGTGAACTTGGTATTAGAATTGAAAGCAATTCCACTATCAATTGAGTTCCAGTTAGAGCCATTGAATCCTTTCACAAATCCCTCACCGTATGCAGCCAATCTGTTTGTCAATTCACCACTAGATCTTTCATTGATGATGTATTTTTGAGGTCCATTAATGTCATTATTCAATGCAGATCCAGCGCTCAGTAACAAACCAGTTGCAAAGTTATAGACTGCAAACGTCACATCTGTCCCATTGATGGTCAAGTTTCCGCTCAAAAGTACTTGATTGGAGCTCAAGAACTTTGCATCAGTAACGTTACCCCCAATTGACAGCGACGAGCCACCGCTGAGAGGATTGGTCCATCGAGTATTCTGCACATCGTAAATGCAAATCGATGGACAATCCAATGAACCTGCGTTATCGAAATGACCACCAACTAGCAATTGCTTCCCTTGATCGTAGTACACCAAAGCATTAACCTCAATGTCGGAATTATCATTAGTAGAGAGTGTCGCTGGCTGAACCGATGAAAAAGACTTGCTATTCAAGTTGTAAATGACAAGCCCTGTAACGTTGTTTGATCCGGTCAGAACACTTCCGTTGGTACCAAGGAAAAGATATTGCACCAGGTTATCAATGTAGATTGTGGTAACAGCTGCATTATCTGCCCAGGATGCTGAACCATTGAGTGAGGAAGCGACGTTGTTTTGAAGCAATGCAATGTTGGAGATAGATTGCTCAGCGTTGAACTTTCCACCAATCACGCTCAAAGTCGGGTTCACAAAAAATGATGACAACAAGGAGCCTGAAGTGACATTGAGGCCAAAACTATTGAACTGAGTGTTGTTGTTAAAATAGGCTTCACTGTTTCCATAGAAGTCCATAACTCCAAAAGAGGAACCTCCAATAATTTGCTGGTCCCTTCCATCAAGGGTAACTGCCGTCGAAATGTCGAGATTTCCACTGGAAGTTGCCCATTCATGATTTGTGTTGTCCCACACCTCATATTCGTTGTTATCAGTAGAGAAAACAAAATATTCATTACCCTCAATTTCGATTTGAACAAACCGAGAGTAATTTGCAGAGGTGAAATTATTTCCAAATGAATACCATGATCCATCCAAATATAGAGCGAAGTTGTTGGCAGTACTTGTCGTCAGATTGTTGTTTTCCAAGTTCTTGAAAGCACTAGAGTTTCCGCTGGAAGAAGCTGAGAATGCACCAGTGACAACAAATCCACCATCCAAATCATGTAGAGCCGATATGGTGTTATTGAACAGAACTCCCAAATACTCCACATCTGCTCTCTTTAATAGTTTCCTCTTCGCAAGTTGTGCAATTGTTGAGTTAGAGGTGGAATTATAGCCCCCAATACTGAGAGTTAAAATTGATTTGTCCAGCAATGAGCTGTTGCTCGAAGTGAAGTCACCTAGCAACAAAATATTGGTAGAATCTGAAGAGTTTTGCAAGAGGACCTGCCTGATAACAGAGTCCAGGGAAAATTCACCGCTCAATAAGTTAATTGATGAATTTCCAACGAAAGAATTTGTATCCTTGATAATTGTCTTGTTTCCGACCTTGGTGTAAACAAGATCTTTTTCGAAGTCAGTAAAATTACCCAAGGAATACTCAAACAAACCATTCAACGAAACGGTGAGAAGTTTTGAGTCAGTCTCGTTGTTGGAATTGGTGGTATTAGTGGTGTTCTTCAGGTAGTAGTGGTCCAAGGAAACGATATTAGCCACCACTTTATCAACGACAACCCACGGACGTTCGACTGAGGGATCAATAGCACTCTCGTACAGAATAACTACTCTATTCTTGCCGTCACTTGTCGAAGATCCATTGAGATGACCATAAAACAAAAAGTCAAACTTGTCGTCGAGGTTATTTTGGTACAACTGCGAGCTTGCGACTACTTGGTCGTCGGTGTCAATCACCGAGACAGATACAATCGATCTGTTGCTGCATGATCCATCCGCAGAACATCCTGGGGTGTACAAAAGAATTGAATAATATCCAGCATATGAGATATTAGGGTACAATGTGATGGCCGCAGAGTTGTTGTCCACGACAGACACAAGATAATTGGTATTGGAGACGGAGTCTGACAAAGATTGCACCGACTGCCAAGTTCCATTGTTGATGGCGGCCGAGTTAATCTCTGATTCTCCACCGCAGTTGGAGTCGTTCAAGGTTTCGTTACCGTACACACGGATGGAGTTCAGATACAATTCAACACCTGAAAGCTCTGCCTTGGACCCGTACCAAGCAGTCACAGTAAGACCCAACTTGTCGATGGCCACATCGTTAATGAGAGCAAACTCCTGGTAGTTACGGCCGTACCCCAAGTTCTTGGATTTGGTAGACGAATCATAGTACATTGTGAAAGAGCCATCATCATTAACGAACATGTTATCGTCCTCCATGATGAAATCTGCATCGTCGATATTGTCATCGGTGTGTTCCTGCAAGTCTGATCCAAGAAGCAAGGGACACCATGCATCACAGTAGGCGAGCTCATTGGTGGATGGGTCAACGTAGGTCAAGTTCATGATACCATTGTTGGGGTATGTATATAAGCGGAAGAGACGAATACCATCCGAGCTGTCATTAGGAACATAGAGTCTAATCTTCGTGGGCGAGATGCCCCGCATACCGAGCGGAAGTTCAGCAAGCCATTGACCACCCTCCCCGTCTTGAACTGACCAAGTGACATCATTGGAAGGACAAATGAGCGACGAATCTGAACCCGAGCCTCCATTAACGTTTGAGATAGTAGCGTGCTTAAGTGAAACCACCTGTTCAGCAGATATGAGTGAGGAATTTGTCGAGTTTGTCGAATTGAGCGACGTCAGGTTTAAGGTAATGTTGTGGGTCAAAAGTTCCGGCAAACCCAAGGTGTCGAAGGAGCCTCCAAAAATGATGGAACCCTCTTCACCGTTGTCGTACTTTGTGATGGAATTAACGGTAGAATTCTGGCCAAAACCCTCGAATGGAAGCGACGAGATCGACTTGGAGGTAAAGTTGTACACTGCAGCACCATAGGTGCCGTTGTATTCAAAATCACCACCCAAGTAGACAACATCACCGTCTACAAAGGTTGTTATCACATTTCCTGACACCTCGTCGGCTCTTTTCAGAGTCAATGAGAAGATGGTCTCCACATCGCCAGAGGAGACATTGTATATGATAGGAGGCTGGTATGAAACGTCATTGAACGAAGAGAAGTCGCCCACAATCAACACCAAGTCATCTGTGAGCTGCTGTAGCTGTGTAACAGAGCCACCAGACACAGTAGCGATCTTCACATTCTCGTTGGAGGAAGTATTTCTCAAGTACAACGATTGCGAATCATCACTGGAGGAGAGAAATGCTGAAGCATTCGTGTAGTCGTAAAAGGAGAGGCCCGAAAACAGGCCCAACACGCCAATTTGGCCGCCAAGTTCCAGGAACTGGATTCCTGGGTGAGCCACCAGCGAGTCAGCGAACACATTCGCCAATAGTAGTAGAAGCAGAAGCGATGTAAACCACGACATGCTAGATAAGCAAGGGATAAGCAACGAGTGGAAGGACCTAAGCACAGGTGATTTGAATAGCGATGAGAATCGGGTAAAAGAAACAAACAAAAAATGAAAAGTGAAAAGAAAATTGGAAAAATTCACTGAAAAGAAGGTGGAGATTTGGCTCTGGGGATTGGCAGAATCACCGTCAAGACCAGTGTGAGAAAAAAAATATCACAATGATTTTACGCAGGTTGAAGGATACAAATGTTTATGTTTCGCATGAATAGAATGTTTCAATATGGAGAGAATAAAAAGCAGCGAGATGCCCTATGGAGTAGATGGTAGACGGTTATTTTTCTGTGTTTTTTATGGGGTGAAAGATGGAGTTGGCGTGGTGGAAAATGCTACTAGGTGCCATGTTCTAGATATGGTAGAAAAGTAAATAAAGTGCTGGGCCTGTGTAGGTGTGAAAACAGAGATAACGACAAGATGGGTGGAGGCTACAAAGAAAATGGCAGAAAATAGGTAAAAAAAAATTAGAGATAGGTTTATTGTTGTTGAAATGGCTGAAGTTTTTGGATTTTGGGATTTGTGCCAGCCGGAGAATTCGCCCACGACGGGGCGTTGAGGAGCAGTTCCAGGGCACCTGATACTGGAATGTAGACGGATTTGAAACAGAATAGGGTTATTTATAAAACTTGTAGAGGAGGTGATTCTGAAGTTAGAAGAACTGATAGAGATTGGATTTTGGATGGTTTTCTATTTTGTGTCTAAGTCATTGTATTCTTGACTTTATTTCTTTCATTTGGGACTCGTCGTTGGTGGGTTGATATGCTACTTTCTGTAGGAACATGCAGGTGCAAGAGGCAATAAAAGAATCAAAGATGGTGGTTCTTTGATAAACGTGTTATTTGGAGATCAAAGTATTCAGATGTGTGAATGACATGGTGACTAATTATTGAGGTTGATTTCAGATCTTTTTATGTAGAAACCAATTTTTGGTGGCAGTGTTTATGTTTTTTGTTTTGATGCATGGCGATAATAATTTATGAATATTGCGAACAACTGCTAGGATGTGTAAGTTTCTGAAAAGATAGTATTTGTAGAATATTGAGTGACATTGATGAAAAAGTAGAGATAGTAACTGCTTTGAGTAAATTTAGTCGCTGGTTGATTTTTTGGTAAGATGAGAAGTCAATAATGATCAGGAGAATGAGTTTTCCATTTGCGAGAATGAATCCTCCCCCCTTCCCACTATTTGTGTGGCTCTAAAGATAGGAATTGTAGAGAATCTTGAATTGAGACTTGAATCGAAGCTCAAAGGTCAAATCAATGGTACTCAAACAAGATGCAAGAGATTGAAATACGTGAAAATGAATTGAACAGCGATACAAGCATTATACAGCATGACTTCAAATGCATATCAGCGCATTTCATATACTTGATAGTAAGCAATAAACTTGGTGTTATTACATTTCATGTGTTACTTCTTTGCTGTCTCAAAAGAAATATAAGATGTACGTAAACTAGATCAAAAGTTTATTATAAGATGTATTCGTTGTGGTCAGATTTTCACCACAGACTGCTTGTATCATATCACAGATCCATTTAATACTAGGGTATCATTACTATCTTTATTAGGCGTCTTATCACTAATATCAGCCATAAACTAGTAAGATTCATTTTTAATCTCGTTTATTCTCATCGTGCTCTGATCGACATCAACAATTTTGCACCCACTCTCAAATTCTAAATAATCGAGATGATCACTCGCTGTCCTCACATTACCCTCATAAACACTTCAATGTAGTACAATGAAAAACTTCTACACTGACTCCTAATCCGATAGCAAATGATAATTAAGAATTTGCTTGGAAGTACATCTGATCTCTTCTGATCCCTAATTGATTCCTAATTGGTCCAGGAAGCCCCCATTTTCTCCCAGTATCTCCTATCAAACTATTCCGGAGGCACGGGTGCACAGCCATATACCCAACTGTCAAACAATCTACTGAAACCCAATGGCTCTTTCTGTTGGCGTCGACCCTTCGACCATTAGGCAGCTTCTTCTTCAGCATACATTCCTGCCCCTCATATCTTTGCAACTGACACACAATGCCGATTTGATGTTCCAGCAGGCATGCCAGAACTCACTGATTCTGGTACTTCAGGCGATCCAGCCCTATGGAAACAATGCCGAACACGGCGTCACAGGCCAGGCATACAAACTCACAAATACCCAATTGATTACGAGGATGTACGGGCTGTTTCCAGTACGCTTTGAGCCCCTGTTACCGGAGTTGCTTACGGTGCATAATCCTTCAGATTCAAAGCTCACGGGACTCTTCAGTATCTCATCGTTGGAGCTCATCCTCAAGAAATTGTCTCAGTCACAAGATGCTTCTCAAAAGAATCCCCTTTCCGACTTGTACTTGAACATGTTTCGTCGTGTGATCACCTCAAATAAGGTAGTTCTGTTTGATACATTGAACCATCCTGTTTCACAGATCTTTGTCATTGATTTCGAGAACGACTCCATCGAAGTGCTCCGCCAGATGATCGTGGAGTTCCGGAACTTCACTTTCCCCAAATATTTCCAGATGTCCGATCTTCTAGTGCATGTATTTCTCTTGTACAATGCCAACGTTTCCAGCGAGTCAGAAGTTGCAAAGTTTCAGAACGATATCCGCACCAATCTCACGGTGACGTCTACAGCCGTGCCAATGTTTCTGTCTGAGGCAGATACCCAATTTGTCCGCGTTCCTTATGACAATGTAACCATAGACTGTGAGGTCCAGAAAATGTCTTTCCAGCAAGGAAAAGCGACACAGGAAGGTGATGAGGACGATCTTCAGATCCCAAGGGAGTTGGACATAACTCTCCGAGGCAGCATCTTCGAGTACATTTCAAAGTTTCTCATTCCTCATATGGAGCGTAAGATCCGAACTTGGGATGACCTGATTCTTTCACCGAAGAAATCCATCGCCAGCCAGTTCTTCTCTGTGTCAAGGAAGCTTTTTAAGAGCTCGGGAGAGCTGGTCTCACAGGCACACTCTGTGGAGTCATATAATTCAGTGCATAACTATTATCACCGATCGTCGCCCGAACAGTCGATCAGAAAACTTGCAGATTGGTCTTTGATGCTCAAAGACTTCAAGTACGCTTATTCGACTTACGATCTTATAAAAAAGGACTATACTAATGACAAAGCCTGGGTGTACGTTGCAGCAACCCAGGAAATGTGCATCATTTCTCTCCTACTTGCGCAAACTCAACCATTGGCATCAGATACGCTACCACAACCTCCAGACAAGAACACCCTCCGAAAAATCAGACACGACATCATCGAACCATACATAGACAATTTGTCGTACACGTTCAAGTCGCGGTTCAATGTGAAAACGTACGCTATCAAGTCGTATTTGGTGGTCGCCGAACTTCTCCTCAACATGAGCATCATGTTTAATATCCCGTGGTGGTGGAGCGATCTTATCGAAAGCTACTATCTCAAATGTATGATGGAAATTGATGCGCATTTGGCCTCCATTGGAAATGGACCACAAGCTATTAAGGCAGTTCTCTATGAGCGCATTGGTTACTCCATTGGACAATTTTCTTACGTGCCCTATGGTTACCGCAACCTTTTAGCCTCGGCTTTCGAAACAGAAGAAAATGAGAATAAGGAAATGGAGATAGAAAAAGATGGCACATATGTGAATGTACTGAAGATCTTACCACCGAAAGATAATGCCATCAAGGGCCTCACCAGGTTCCGCAAGCGTTCCTTGTGGTACATTCTATCCATGCGAGAATGGTTAAAGCTCGAGAACCTGCAGCAGGTGAAGAATCTTGTCGATGATGGTGTCCTCCAATTCAACATGAAAGAGACCACTGGCGAGTGGTACGACCGACATGATCTCATTTTGGCTACTATCAGGGCCAGCATCGGAGAGTGACGATCTAATGGGTTGTAGATTCCGTAAATAGCATTATATATACTGTAAAATAGAAGGGAATGCGCCTAAATAAAGCGAATATGCAAATATGAGTTAATCTAGTTCTCGGATAGCGAGTTTCCGTCTCTTATCCATGCTGTCCTTGATATCCACATTCTCCTTCGTAGTAAACCATGCCATTACCTTGTTGAAGGCATTACCAGCATTGGGAATGGGAGATACATCTTCAGCGCCTTTCAAAGCAGACACACTGAAGAGTTTGGACTGGACCGAGCCCAATTCCTCCTGGGTACCTTCACCGTCATAAGTGGTATAATCCTTGGGGTCCACCCATTTCCTCTTGATCATGAACCTAAATACAGCGTTACAAACAAGCAGAACAAGAGACCCTAGCGGGCCAGGAAAGAATGTAGCCAAAGCAAACAGATCGGACCTGTCTCCTTTGGATAAGTTGTTATCGAAGGTTATAGTTGGAGGTTGCAGTAGTGTGGGAGGTAGACCTGGTGTTGCGACCCGTCTGGCAGTAATTGGAAGTAGATATGACTGCCGCTCGTTGGAGGCACCCTTGAGGTAGCGCAAGTACACCCAGCTGAGGACAAATCCCACCAGAGAAAGGAGCCAAGTGATCTTGTAAGATTCTGAGATGAGATTCAAGAATGCCAGCAGCACAAGAAGTATGAAAGGTAAGTAGGTGACTTTGATACGTAAGGATCCTCGGAAAAGGATCACGTAATGATCGGAAATACGCTGTTTGACAGCTACAAGAAGCGCCATGACAATGGCTATGCTTGAGATCACGACGGGAGGAACAGATGTACCAGCACCGAATATTGCCGTCTTGAACGAATAGTAGAGGTACACGGACATGTTGGAAGCCACCAAAACGAACAGAATGAAGCGCAATAACTCTTGCAGGCCCCACATGCCTTCTAGAAACCTGCCCAAGTTGAATACTGCCAATATCGTGAAACCAAGCAGAAGTAGCGAGTCCTCAATGAGACCAGCGGTGATAATCACCCATGGTCGTAACAACACGGGAGATACAGTGGGAATGAATGTGAGAAATGGCACATAGAGCTCGTGTGGATGAGGAACAGAGCCAGATTCATCACTCGAGGAGTCTTGAGAAGCAGACTTGTGGGCAGCCACCACAAGAACAAAGTATGTGTAATATTTTAGGAGAAAATTTAGAATTGTGAGGGAGGCAATGGCCACCAGAAGGATGGACGCGACTTTGCCGGCGTTCATGCTGTGCCTGGTCGATGTAACTTCTGAATCAGTGGTGATTTTTTTCTGTTAGGTGGAGGTACCCAATATGTAGATACCTGCACTCCAACTTCCAACTTACCATCCTATTTTACCTAAAATATGTGGAGACGGCCTCTAAGGGTAGAAAATATAAGGAGATACTCCATACAGCCACGGGCCAAGCCTTCTTACAGGGACTTGATTTCGGGACCAGTGGCCAAGTCACTATTTCTTACCATTGTATTTGGATCAGTGTTAGTGGATGCCACCAAGAATAGGAAGGAGATCGAGGCCCTCCGTGCAGCATACGAAACGAAGTTTCGCATTTTGGAAGATATAACTACGAGAGTCAGAAACAAAGAACCCGTGGATGTGGCACTGGAGCTCAAGGTGGCCAATGCCATCACACGGAACAAGTACAACTCAGTAACAGATGTGGAGCTCGATGATCAGTTAGAGGAGATGTTGAAGATGGCAGAGGAAGAGGAAGAAGGAGATGAGGTTGTGCAAGCCGACATGGAGCCTAAGAGAGCACTGGCTGAAGAGAAAAAGAGTGCAACTTTCCTATAGCTAATGATTTGAGTCTTCTATAGTATACATTAGCAATTTAACACTTACATACGTCACATTATTCCTCCATACCCACTAGATTCCCAGAAGCTTTCTGATAGTACGGCGATGACTGTCGCCTGATTCGACCACCTTACCTTCTTGTTGCAAACGACGAATACACTCATTAAGCTCAAAGTTCTCAACACGAACAGTCAGCTTCTCGTTAAGCTTATTAATCAAGTCCACGAATCTCATGGATGTCACATCGTCCAAGAGCTCAAGAACCTGGTGAGTCAAGTCTTCTTGCATTCTTCTCTGGCCTGTAGTGGTTCCTGTTTGGACCATGTCCATATCGATCTTTCCCGTTTGAGGATCTGTGGCATAATCCTTGATGGCCGATTTGATCAATCTAACAGCCTCTTTAACATCAACAAGCTCCACATACTGACTAAATCTCATCTTGGCATGTGCTTCGGCCAACCGGATCATAGATTCAAGCTGTCTGGTGGTTGCTGTGATTCTCTTTTCACTAGATCTGGACTCATCTCCCATCTTTCTCATGTCCACGTACGCACGAACCAACTCAGACTTACTCTCAGCAGTGATAACTGGATTTATGTTCTCCTTGGCATACTGGATGTATGTACTCAAGGTTTCAACAGGCAAAACAGCGCTGTTGGAGACAGAGTCAGGCACATCTTCCAAGTACATGTCAGTGATATGCCTAGCCAAGTGACGGTCAATAGACTCATCAATCTTATCCAAAATCAAGTAGACAAGATCGAACCGAGACAACAAAGGTGGAGGCAAGTCGATGTTGGAAGTAACTGGCAAGTTTGGGTCGTAACGGGAGTTGATAGGGTTGGCAGACGCCAAAATCGAAGTACGTGCGTTCAAAGTAGTAATGATACCTGCTTTGGCAATGGAAATGGTTTGCTGTTCCATAACTTCGTGCAACACGGATCTTGTGGCGTCGCTCATCTTGTCAAATTCATCGATACAACAAACACCTCCATCAGACAACACCAATGCACCAGACTCCAAAACAAGCTGCTTTGTGTCAATATCACGAGTGATATATGCGGTCAAACCAACTGCAGAAGAACCTTTTCCGGAGGTGTAGATACCTCTGGGGGAGATCTTGTGAACATATTGTAAGAGTTGAGACTTTGAGGTAGATGGGTCTCCACAAAGCAAAATGTTGATATCACCTCTGTAACGGCCACCTTTTTGGAACTGTTTATTGGCACCTCCGAACAATTGAAGCAAAATTCCCTTTTTAACGTCATCCATCTCATAAATGGATGGAGCGAGGGAACGTGCCAACAACTCATACAAATCGTCTCTCTGAGAAATTTCTTTGACTTTCTCGATGTCATCAGCACTCAACTGACGCTTCTGATCGATTTCCTGAGTTTCAGTAGCCAGCTGCTGTAAAGTAGAGGCGTCCACACCAAGTTTCTTAGAGTCAATTTTGCTGATATGAACAACATCGAGATACGTCTTGTACAAGTTCTTCAAGGCTCTTTGACGGGCATTGACACGCACAGGCAACGATCTGAAGATTCCACACACCTCAATACGGTCACCTGCCCTGCAAGTGTCCACCAACTCGTCATAGACACACAAGTTGACTGAGTGAGGAGTCTGTCCATCAGGAACCAAGTCTGGTGTCTCTTGTAACTTGATCACCTGCTTATCAGCAAACGAGGATCTGTTGTGAATTAAGGACATCGAGTTCACCTGTCCACACACTTGACGGGGACATTTTGTGGGCTCAGAGATCACACCACGGTCAATTTCAACAGCAATGGTGTGGTCACAAGCATTACATTTGAAGAAAGCAACTTTCATATCAGGGATGATAGCACTAGCACGCAAAACAAGACCCTTGACGCTCACGAGCTTGTCGATGTCGTTGGGGTTCAACTCACGCATGCCTTTACGTACAGCGTTAAGATTGTAAGGACGAATGGTGTAGATGTTAGTTTCAATGTCGTCGATGGACGCAGGGACGGCAGTCAGGTCCAGGAACAAAGATACCAAGCAGTCTTTGACGGTCTGATCCATGATAGGAATGACTTCCTGGGGGTAGTTGATAAGTTGGTAATACAACTTCTTGGTGGCAGGATATGCCAACAAATTGGCAGCATCCAAGTTCAAGTTGGTTGTTCCCAAGTCCTTCATGGCATTCAACTGGCCCACATAGTAGAGCTCCAGGTCCTCAGGCTCCACTGGCTGATTATCCAACGCTCTTCTGTACTTCATCTTGAACAGCATCAAAAAGTCCCGGAACGCATTGGTACAGTCCTGAATCGACACATTGGTACCCCAAATGACACGCACAGGCTCTCCTGAATCGAAAATCTCTGATCCAATCTGCGAGCTGTCCAGCGATGGGTGGCCCGAGTGATGGTGGCCCTGTCTTTCATCAAACATTCTTCTTCTCATTGGAGACGACAGAACATCGGCGTTTAAATCGGACCGGATGGGTCTACGGACAATTCTGTCCACATCAGATGTGAGGTTATCGGAGCGAGCTCTTGAGCCATCGGAAGGATGGTGGCGACTCGACGACGTGTAGTGAAGAGGTGACGAGATATCTTTTCTGGATGATGGGTTGATATCGGAGCCCGGGTTTGACGACGACGACGCGAAAAAAAGCGGGGACGACGGCACCGGATTCTGAGTTTGAGACTGCGACTGTGACTGTGAGTTGGACGCATTGCCTTGGGCCAGGCTTCGGATTGGCGACAGAGACATGGTGAAGAGTAGTAGAGAAGACGTTGATGCGCGTCATTAAGCTGGATATGGTAAATTGGGTGCAACATGCAGGAGAAGATGAGAGGACCATGAATAATAGAAAAGAGGGAGACGAAGGAGACTGAAGGGTTTTAAGGTGAGATGAATTTTATATGGGTGCTTTTCTGATAGTAGATTTCTTCAAAATATTCTTTTTTTTTTCATTTTTTTGTAGATGATCATACAAGGTTTTATTTTGTAGATTTATGTACTAGACAAATGCAGTAAGATGACAACAAGAGGTTGAAACAGAACCAAGGGTGATAGAACTACAAATAAATGGGAGAAGAAAATGCAGAGTTTCATTTGATTAAGATATTTGTTTATTTTGTTGTCTTTTTTCGTCGTTCACCGATATATTTCCTTTTGGACGATTATTTCTATGCTCCACATTATTTCTGGTCCATACGCGTAGTCCTGTACCTCTCAACTTTCAACCTTAACTATTACAACCTTAACTCACTACACCATGGCCACTCCCCCAGCACGTACAGATGCCAAATATCAGAAATTTGCAGTGGCAGCAACACGCTTGCCGGCACCAGAAGTAGAGGTGCGGCCACCTTCGCCAGTGAGAAGATCCGGGTCTCCATTGAGAAGGAAACAGATCCACGATCTTGAGAATGTACCTGAGAAACGCCAGAAAACCACAAGATTCACCTCAGACGCTCAATCGGTTGTGGAGCCATCAAATTTGGACCACATGACTGAGTCAATCGACAGAATCGCTAACACGTTTGCGCTAACGGCCACCACCTTGAGAGATTCAAAGGTATTCCAACAGACGATACTAGATGAGATCAAAGAGTTGAAAACTGCAATGGCACAGCTTCAAAAGGATGTTCTGGAATTGGTCCAACAGTCTAGAAAAGAACCGATCAGAGAGGATAAGCATGTCGAAATTGATGTCATCTCAGACACCAATAGACCAATAGACTAGAAATCTATGTTCTTGGTAGTCTGTTCGGGCTCTTCAGACTCCTCAACCGGAATTCCCCATTCCTCGATTTCAAACTTTCTTCTGCCGTTACGGAACGCATATTCGCCGTTTCGAACCATCATGAGACCTCGTTCAGATAATACAGGGACCTTGATGATATTCACCAATCCTTGCTGAATCTTCGATGGCTCGTTCTTGTACGCTCTCTCCACCAAGGCGGCCATATCAGGATTAAATGGTTGCAAGTGGATAACACCATCCACGAAACCCTCGAATGCATGGGTGAGGAGACTCTCTCTTGGATACAAATCTAGCGGGAGTGATGCCACTAGCACAACATTAGAGTACTTAGCTAAAAGTGCTCGTAAGGAGACAAAGAAAGGTATGATATACGTTGGCGACGAGCACTGTGGCGCATATAGCGAAGGGTTGAGGAATCCCGCCAACACAATTCTCACCACCTGGTTTTGCTTGGAGTGTTTCTCCACGAGCTGGGTGATCTGAGCAATTGTAGTAGCATATGAGGTTCCAATTGGAACAAATGACATTTCCTGAGCACTCGGACCAGGAACAAGACGTTGAGTAATATCAAACTGGGTGAAATAGTGTTCATTCACTGAACTGGATGGCTGGTCAGCCTCTTTTGTTTTATCGCCATTGACTCCATATCGCCAGGCGATTTTCAAGTCTTTCTCCGCCATATTGGATACACTAATCTTGCTAGAATCTTGGGCAATCTTGTTTTTCTTCTGGTCTTTGCTGCTTCCCTTGTATTCTCCTGGTAAGTCTTTAGCCCAAGCTGAGGGTGCACCAATCACCACGACGTGGCAATGAAGAGCATTCTTTTCGATTCGGTTATGCATGACACCTTGAGCAGCGAAGTTACGAAGTAGAACCGACGCAAAGTCGGTGGTCCCTGTCTCTTCAATGAGAAGTGACGTTCCAAGCGGAAGTCCCAGGTGCATCATAATCTTGTCCAAATCTGCGCAGCCAGTAGAAACAGTTGGCTGGGAAGTAACAGTGGAAGGTCTAATTGCTGGATTGGCTGCAAGAGAGTCAGCCTCGGGAGTTTTTTCCCTGTTAACACTTGGCGATGGACCACGACCGACATTAGTAGCCAATGGGTTTCTTGGAGCTATTGGCACTCTACCATTAACAGGAGTACGCAAACTTGGGGCTCTCGGGGTTGGAGTAAGCGTGTTTCCTGTAAGAGGTTCATTTCTCTTCCGAAAGGACATTTCGAATGGTTATAGGATGTTGGTAACTACTTTGATGGTTCTGATAGAGAAATTGGTGCGCGGGCCCACGACTGTATAGGATTTGATCATCAAAGAGATGAACGATTAACCAATATGAAGTGGTAAATGAATAGAAAATAACTCGAACGTCTCAATAGTACAATCTTCGACCCAATATAAGTTTGGAGCTTCTCGAGCCTGAGATGTTGTAAGCGACTGGTTGAAAGAGGCTGTAATGAATTTCAAGCAGAAGGTGCCGATAAATTGTTTCTGAGGGCTAGAAAGTGAGGTGGAGATTTGCTGTTAATATATTAATACCAAATGACTTTCATTTATAGGAAATTTGGCGGTATTGGGAATGATCTATACCCGGTTGCACAAAGTCAAAGACACAAAGCCAAATAAAAGCCCGTACACCAAGGAAAACATCCATACACCAGGTGACAAAACCCGTACACCTTCATCTAAAACCTTCATTTTACCCTGTAAACCCTTTCACGGGGAATTTTAAGTAGTTGGAACTTCGATTTTCGATAGTAACAATGTTTTGGATCCGATCAATACGTCAGTGAGTACGTTTTCGTTCTGCACACGTGATGCAGTACAATGGTCTAGAGTAGTCGTGACAAGCAGATTTTGAAAATCGCTGAACTTTAGAGATGAAAAAGAAAGGATTGAAAGAAGATGTTATTTATTCAATCACTGTAACACCAAGTTCAATCGACGAAATTTTCTGGTGGATTTGACTATAAACTTTACCCTCATTTCATGGATGTCTCAAATTACTACTCTCAATTCTCCTACACACTGCGCACAGTCATCCTCCTCCACATTTCTTATCATAATCCCTTCAAATCTACATCATGGGAGCCCTTGTTTCCATTCCCTTGGCTGGAACTAGCTGGATTGCATCGTGCTGTGGTGCTGCAGCATGTTCTGCATTGTGCTCTTCGATTGGAGGTACATTCTCCTCGGCAATTATGACTAGATTGACCTACGCCTTCTTGTTGATGATCAACTCTCTCCTCTCATGGATTGCGCTCTCACCGTTTATCATCAACAAATTGGCGAAAATGAGCTTTGGTCTTATAAATAACAAGTGCGGCGACGGCAAAAACTGCATCAGTTTTAGTTCCGTATACCGAATTAATCTTGCCCTAGGTGCTCTTCATTTGGTTTTGGCAGGATTACTTGTGAACGTTCGGTCGACGTCCAATCCACGTGCAGTGATCCAGAACGGATGCTGGAAAGTGAAGATCTTTGCTTGGTTGGCACTTTTGGCCATCAACTTCTTGGTGATTCCTGACAACTTCTTTGTGTTTTACGGAAACCACATCGCCATCATCTTCTCCACAATCTTCCTTGGAATTGGCTTGATTCTTCTTGTGGATTTTGCACATGCTTGGGCAGAAACATGCTTGGAGAAGATCGAGTTGGAAGAGTTGACTGGTGAAGATGAGTACAATGCTGGTTTCTGGAAGAAATTGCTTGTAGGAGGTACCTTGACCATGTACGTGTGCAGCATTGTGTTGACGGTGTTGATGTATGTGTTTTTTGCCGGCAGCGGATGCTCTATGAACCAGTCTGCCATTACCATTAACTTGATATTGTCCATTATTGTATCTGGAATTTCCATTAACCAGAACATTCAAGAATCAAACCCAAACGCAGGATTGGCACAGGCGTCGATGGTGGTATTATATTGCACATACTTGGTTCTCAGTGCAGTTGTATCTGAGCCGGACGACAAGATGTGCAACCCCCTTGTTCGCTCCAGGGGAACCAGAACCTTGAGTGTGATCATGGGTGCATTGTTCACTTTCGTGGCATTAGCCTACACCACCACACGTGCAGCTAATTCTTCCTTCTTTGAAACAGAAGCTCCCGCTGTTGAGACTTCTGTGAGTTCACAACCAAGCGAAAGAGCCCAAATGAGATACCAAGCTATCAAACAAGCCGTGGACGAAGGTTCCTTGCCAGAAAGTGCACTTAACCAGCTCAATTTATACGAGGAAGATGGAAGAGCTGGTGGGGATGAGCATCAGCTGGTGAAATACAACTACACATTGTTCCACCTTATCTTCTTTTTGGCTACTCAGTACATATCTACGCTTCTCACTATCAATGTCAACCAAGATGATGTGGGCGACTTTGTTCCGGTGGGTAGAACCTATTTCTCCAGTTGGGTGAAGATCATCAGCTCGTGGGTGTGTTTTGTGTTGTATGGATGGAGTCTTGTTGCTCCTGTGATTTGGCCTGATCGCTTCAATGTGATGCAGCTTTAAATAATGCCAACAAAAAAGGAATAAAAGAGGGAAATCAATGAATGAATGTCGTGAAATTAGAGCAATTCATGGGGCAATTCATGGGCTTTTCAAATATTTCAAGGTATTACAAATATCCTCGATTGTATTGATTCATTCTAAGTTTATGATTTCGCACCCAAGTTCTTCTCCTCGGAACACCTCTACTATACCAGAACTTGCTGAAACTTCCAAAATACCACCATTTACAAACAAAATTTGGGACCATTGACATTGTCTATCGTTTTCCCCCCCCCACATTCCGTTTTTACTACATCCTATTGTTGCTGGACTCGTCAACTACCCTCCCCGGGAACATCCTGCAAATAGTCAAAGCTCACCATTCGATTGGTCAAGCCAGTCCGGAAAAAAAAACCACAATCGCACTATTAGTGGAAAAATCCGTACTTAACATTCAAATAACCAACTCACTATGTCTGCCATCATTAACAAGGCCACTGGTTTCGTGAACTCTGCTGTCGCCAAGTCCACTCAGCTCGCTAACTGCGCCGTCTACTGGGGTAAGGTTGGTGCCGAGGTTGTCAAGGTTGTCTACAAGGCTGAAGGATTGGCTCCACCATCCCAGGCTCAGTTCCAGAAGACCTACCAGTCGTGGTTCAATGTTTTGAAGACTCCAACTGAACAAAAGGCTTTGCTTAAGAAGCTCTCCTCTGTGGAGGCTAACAAGGCCACTGCTGCCAAGGTGGCCATCTACGGTGTCCAGGCATTGGCTTTCTTCTCCGTTGGTGAAGTCATTGGTAGAAGATCTCTCTTTGGCTACCCATCGGTGGGCCACGCCGAGCACCACTAGATGTGGATGCTGCTTGCATTATTAAAAGAGGATTTAACTCCTAGACGTTTGATTCCGGGTATATATATATTCAACGCCATTTTGAGGATACTTTTGTAGAATGCATTGCTTATTTGCTCTATTGAATACATGCCTTGGTAGGCCCTATTCTTGTTCCTTCCGCCTCTTCGATGCGGCAATCATCTCTTGTCTCTGCTTTCTCTTTTGCTTGACAACCTTTGGCACAGTACTGATCTGCTTTCTGGAGGCCTCATTTCTTCTAATATTCTTCTTGTCTTGTGCTGAGAGTTTACTCATGTTCTCCATCCATTCACTGTAGCCCGAAGTGCATCCAGATTGTTTCATCACGTTGATAATCGGCTTAATGGCCAAACTATCCTCCTTGGTGAAGAAAGTGACTGCTTTACCGGCTTTCCCTCCTCTACCGGTTCTTCCGATTCTGTGAACATAGGCCTGTGCTGTTTGTGGTACGTCGTAGTTAATCACAAGATTGACACCTTTGAAGTCAACTCCTCGAGCGAGCACATCGGTGGTGATAAGTACCCAGATATCTCCATTTTTGAATCTTTTAATCACATCGTCTCTCTGTTTTGGTGTTCTCTCTGCATGGATCACGTCAACGTTCAACTTGTCATATAATAATTCATGAAACAATGCTTTTGCTCTTGTGATCGATTGCAAAAAGATTATCACGGGGGGTTTGAATTCTCCCTGTTGGATCATTTGACGCACAGCAACCAACTTTCCGTCTTCACTTCCTGTGAACACGATTTTCTGATCAATATTGGACGATGCTGCTTCCTTATGGCCCACAATGATTCTTACTGGGTCCTTCATGATGGTGTTGGCCAACTCTTCCACGCCGGCAGGAATTGTAGCGGAGTAGATGGACTTTCTGAGTTTTGGATAGGTGAGCTCCGCCAAAATAGCATCTGTTTGCTCGACGAAACCCTTGTCGAACAATCTATCGGCCTCATCAATCACCAACTGTTCCACTGAGGAAAGATCCATGTGACCGTTCTTCACCACATCTATTAGACGCAATGGAGTGGACACGATAATGGCATACTTGGACGCGGAAACAAGATTGTCCAGGAGTCTGGTGGCGAGCTGTCGAGACAAAATGGCGCTCGGAAGGCTTTTGTGGCCCTTGGTAAGCGTCTGGAGCTGTTGGTGGATCTGCAGAGCCAATTCATTGGTTGGTGCAATGATAAGTCCACGAACCTTGGAGTTCTTGGCTGGAGCGTCTTCCAAAAGAAGCTGAATCATAGGAATCAAGAATGCCAATGTCTTACCAGAACCTGTGGGGGCACATGCGATGACATCTCGCAGGTGCAAAGTAGTAGGAACTGCCTCACATTGAATAGGTGTAGGCTCTACAAACTCTGCGTCTAGAAGATTGTGCAAGAGTCTTTTGTTCATGTTGAAGCGGGATACAAGATCCTGGAACAGGCCAATAGGCAAGGGAACATCGTGACCGGAGACCTTGGCGCGAGATCTCTTTCTGAATGCATCTGCCTCTGTCTGGGTGGAAATCACCACGAGAGGCTCAGACTCTTCATCATCGCTGGCGTTCTCGTCAATTTCGTTGGATTTCTCGTCATTTTCTTCAGTAGCCCCATGATTTTCATCGCTTTTCTTTCCTACTTTGGTTCTGAAAAAGTCTGTCTCCTTCTCCACCTGAGCCTTGACATTTGTAGGCTTTGCGATGGGCTTCTCAGGTTTGGGCACCGAGAAGTCTGCAGCCGTCCGCTTGCTATTCTTGAGCGAAGCTCCACGAGAAAGAATCTTGAAAATATCCATTTCTTCCCCTTTTTTCTATAAGTCGCTTTTGTTTCCGCAGTGTTTCGTACTAGAGATGACCTCAGTAATTTTTGCAATCAGAAAACCTATAGATGTCACCTGCACACACCACCTCCACCTTGGTGAGGAATTTTCTCTGTGGAAAAATCAGACATAACTTGAATATCGACTACTCCAATGTCTGTACTGGCAGTCTCCAAGCGTTTCGCCAGAAACATTTATTTGCATACGGGTCCGAGAGTCGGCGGAATCCGTAGAGACCCTACCGAGGTTTTCACCACCGCCTCAGGCCATTTCCACGGCACTAACCCAGAAAACTTGAAGCACATCAAACTGTTCTTACTGGACAAATATGCTATTCCTGATGACTTGGCTTTACAAGTTTTGACACACAAATCCTTTGGTAACGGTATTAAGCCTTACAATGAGAAGTTGAGCACCATGGGCTCCAAGTTGTTGAATTTGACTTTGGCCAAGTACGTAGTGAGCAAACAGACATCTAACGAGCTCGCGATCAACGGAAAGAACTTGGACGTCTTGGGAACACCTATGGCTAAGGAGTTAGGCGGAAGAATGGCGTTAGGTGTGTTTGCAAAGAACTCGAAGTTGAATACCATTATGTTCTGGAAGTCTTACAACTCGCACTTGAGCTTCGAGCAGAGTGGTGAATTGAAGGTCAGCGCACAGATGATGTATGCGTTGGTAGGTGCTGTGACGTTTGTTCATGGTAAGAAGGCTGCCGAGCAGTTTGTAGAGGAAAAGTTGCTTCTGGGTAGCACGTCGCTTGAGGCTATTACTGAGGAGCTTTTGCAGAACCTGAGGAAGTCTGACGCTTAAGGGTAGCAACATCTGACCGGGCTGGGCCGGTCTCGCATAATGTACATAGGAACATACCATAGAACGAAGGGTGAAGATTGTAGGAATTGAAAGTTATACGGATGTATTAGATCCAATTCGAGAGACTATAGACGGAATTGATGTCATTGACCTTAACCAATTGTTCGGCAAGGAGATGTCGGTAGATTTCAAATCTGGGATATCCATTCATTTGTTCTATTTGGTCTCATTTATTGACAAAGTGTTCAAGCATACGTTATACGAAGATCATGGAGACAATGAAGTATTGGTATAATCATTTAGTTGTTAGCATCCAATATCATGGTACTCTGACCTTACCCTCTTCGTCGCTTTCTGCATTTTGGTTTAAATTCTCAAGGCACAATTCCTGGAGACTATAAAGGTCTTGCTCGAAGATTCTAACTTCGCCTTTGTAGACAGATACCCTCTGAATAGATTGCGGTAACTTTAAAGAACATACCTTCTTATCAAACCTTAAAGTCAACTCCTCTAAATCTGAAGGGAAAACAAGACTCCCCTCATCAAGACTGACATCCAATGCTTTCAAGTTTGCAAGCAGGTATGCATCCTTCCATTCAAAATTGGGTAATCTCACTTTAAGCCTTTCAATTGTCTCTGGAAAACTTACATTTGACAAAGAAAAGGGCTCAGGACTCCATATATTGAGAACCTTCAACTTGGGAAATGTGACATTTTTCAATCCTTGGAACGAATTGTGACTAATATTAAGAGATTTGAGCAGTTCAGGAAACTTCGTAAATGTCAACGATTCAATCCCACAGTTTTCTAGCAGAAGGATTTCGAGAAGGGGAGGGAAGGTGACTCCAGACAAATCTTTAATTGGATTATTATCTAACTCCAATTCTTTCAAACTCTTAGGTAACTTAAGTTCAATAATATCCATTGCTTCGATGCCACATGCTCTTAAAGACAAATGAGTGAGGCGCCTGGGAAGTTTCAAACCTTCTTTTGAAAATAAAGATAGTGATAGACGCAGTAGATTGTCAGGAAGCTCCCAATCCAGAACAGTGCCACGAAATCCCTCATGTTCATTATCGGAGTCATCGGAGTCCTCGGAATTGCCATCTGTTATGATATCAGAAAGAGAGTATCCGTTTTTCCAAATCACGCTGATGCTCTTAATCGTTTCAGGCAATTCCTTCAATGTTATATCCGAGTCTACCAGGTAAACCGTCAAAATCTCTAAGTTAAAGGGAAGTTCATTGAAATGAATGACTTCTTGACCCGAATTCAAAGTAAATCTCCATTCCATAATGATGTCGATATCGATTTCAACTAGGTTATGAGTTCTGATCAAAGAATCGTAGGTATTATATCCAAATTCATCTCCACTAAAAGTGATCTTGGGAATTCTTTCCAAGAAGCTACGATAAGATTTCAAAAACTCCTCAAAATGACTGTCTTCTTCAATTATCTCTAAGTGTTGTACTTGAACATTGATCCTTCCAGAAGCGAGTCGATGAAACTCTGTAGGCGACACAACTCTAAACCTTTTTTCGTCTTGCCGCTCAGGATCTGTGCTTATGTGTCCATATAGTTCGGCTACTACTAGAGCTTTCCATTCGTTTGAGAATTCTAGGATGTCATAAAGGTTCCTCAAGGTGTCCAGAGGCAAGTAACTAAGTATTTGTGCGAATACTTCCATTGGCAACTTTTGCAAATCCATGATTTGCACCAGGATCACGGGCGATAAGGTGCTTGGGATCACATTTTTGAATGAATAAGTCATGGGTGTGGTCTCTGGAACTTCAAAGGAAGACACGTTTTTAGAATGTAAGGGGTGGTTTCTTTTTGTCGCAATGATTTACACTAATTACCTTGGCCGGATGAGTCAGAAGTATATCTAAAGCTTCTCTACATTTGGTCATAACACTCGGCGAATTAAATGATAGAGCGATGAGTTTTATCTTGTTCTTTTTGATATGATGTTAATTGCTGGAATTTTCAAAACAACTTTCATGGACTAATGGTTTCCTGTAGTGTTTGGGATAGTTCATATCACAAGGATTTGTTAATATTCCAAAAATCTCTACCGTTAACCAATTTTTTTTATTTCGACAGTAGCATTCACATCACGTTACGTAAACACCACTGACCTTGTACCCTCGCTACAAACTTCATAGCAAGTCCCTATGGTGGAGATTTCATAATTGAAAGTCACCAATACACTTGACTCAACCCAAGAATTCTTAGCAACTAGTTTCTGGCAGTAAAAACCGTTAGTATTTACGAGGATCCCTACAATAATATTCACAGGAGAGGATGTCCATAAGATAGGATGTCCATAAGATAGGATGTCCATAAGATAGGATGTCCTTAAGATAGGATGTCCATAGGATAGGATGTCATAATTGGTAAGTATAAAGATCCGCAAAGAGAAGAAAACAATAAGCAGCATACCCTTCTCTTTGTAACCTATTTTCTTTTCACCACTATAATCAAAATCACTCAATATTTCGTGCGAGGTTGAATCCATCGTGAATTCCACCGTCCAAATACTGTAATTCAAGACCTGTCAATGATTTCAAGCAAAAAAAGCCACTAAGATGATAAGTCAAAATCACAATAGATCATAAATTCACATATTCCTCATCTAATCTATAATAAACTCGTTAGGTCAAACCTCTTGAGTTACCTGTCAGCTTTCAATCGTCCACATTCAAAGAATATTAGCTACATTATATCTTAAGAAGGCCCGGGTTTCGTGAAATTCGGCAAATGAACCCGGTGATCCCCACCTGAATCGTATATTCTCTAGAATCCCGAGACATTCGGTCCATCCATTCCTTGTGCCGAAATCTTGATGTGGTGCACGGGTGTTTTTTATTGTCACTTCCTGTAGGTTTCGGTACCCCACAAAACATGTGATAGTGTACCCACGGATCTCTACCGCGTTCTTTATAATTATCCTGGTCTCTTCTACTTTCGTGGAATTAACAATCAACAAAACGGTTTTCGGGGTTTTCTGTCTTCAATTTTGTCCTTGCTCTTGTTATTTCCAAAAGTTAGACAGCAAGCTTTGCGGAGGCTATAAGTAACATATTCTTTCATATTACCAGTCTTCTATATAGTTAACCATCATTGGCTATACATCAAGTACTGGAATTAACGAAAGATACCGAAAGTACCATCTTTAGGACAGCAGACATTAGCAAAAATCATGGCTGGTGATGAGGAACTCGCTCACGCCCTTTCCGGTGCCGGAGGAGGCGCCTTGTCGATGATTGTGACCTATCCATTGGTGACATTGTCGACTTTGGCCCAAACTACTAAGAAGAAGAAGGAAGGCGACGAAAATGGAGAAAAGGTGCTGTCAACGTCAGCTGCACAGAAAATTTTGAAGGAAAAGGGCTTTTTGGGATTGTACTCGGGCCTTGAAAGTGCCTTGTACGGGATTACCTTGTCCAACTTCATCTACTACTACTTCTACGAGTTCACGTCCAACGTCTTCTTGAGAGCAAACAAGACGGCTGGTAGAAAGGCTCGCGGGTTGTCGACAGTGCAGTCCATCGTCACTGGTGCCATCGCTGGTGCCATTACCGTTGTGGGAACAAACCCATTTTGGGTCGCCAACACCAGAATGATGACCAAGGCAAAGGAACACAACGGCTCTTCGCAGTCTGCCATGAAGACCATTTTGGAGATCATCGAGACCGATGGTGTAGGAACGTTGTTTGCTGGCGTCTTTCCAGCGTTAGTCTTGGTCATCAACCCAATTATTCAATATACCATCTTTGAGCAGGTGAAGAATGTGATCATTGCTGGCAACGGTGCTGCCTCATTCACTGCCATCAAGGCATTTTTTATTGGTGCTTTCGGCAAGTTAGTCGCCACCACGCTTACTTACCCTTACATCACGTTGAAGTCACGGATGCATGTTAAAAAGAAGAAGTTGGAAGACTCAACAACCAAGGAAGTCAAACTTTCCATGGTACAGGAGATCAAGAAGATTGTAACCGAGGAGGGCCTTGAGGGATTATACCGTGGATTGGGCATCAAGTTGTTCCAGTCGATCTCGACTGCTGCTTTCTTGTTTTACTTCAAGGAAGAGCTTTTGAGTGGAAGTATTCAACTTGTAGCCATCCTCAAGGGCACCAAATTGAAGAAGCAGCTTAGAGCATAAAATAGTTATGAATAAATATATTTGGACAAGTGAGGGAAATGTAGGTGGTGTTTGATCCCGATTGCTTTTGGTTTCTTGAGATGACTCTCAGGTGACTATAGCTTCAAGTGAGGTGAAATATTAATGGACGAAACAAAGAAATGGTAAAATCGAATCCACTACTAAATTTAGACCATCTTAATTGTATAGTTTTGTTTCTGAAGCTTCATATCTGGTAATGTGAACAGCTAAGACTTTTGGTTGTTTTGAAAATAGGGCGTCAGCCCTCGCTGATTGGACTACCATTTCTGGATTCCTTTTTGCAACTTCTACTGATTCTAGAATCATTTGG
>Ga0160505_100053_pt1 | contig 97794 bp, 52 predicted proteins | sample DIDeMG_FD_108225 | JGI IMG/M metagenome (GOLD analysis project Ga0160505, IMG submission 108225) | Enriched chicken feces microbial communities from UW Madison campus, WI, USA - DID2874_E49_Stillage MG | ecosystem: Host-associated > Birds > Digestive system > Large intestine > Fecal ... | reverse complement strand
TAGTGATGCTTCTTGCCAAGGTGTCCACCCAGGTATCCACTTACCTCTCGGATCTTTTTGCTGTGATCTTCCAGCTCATAGGATGGAGCGAATTCAGTCTGTACTTGTCCACTCGAGAGAAAACTCAGTTGGACTACTTGGTGTCACACAACATCGAATGGGATAGGATGGGAGTGGACCAGGAGGCTACTATGATGCAGTCACATTTCTTTGTGGACGGCGAATTTAACCTAAACTACTTATTGACGATGCTATATGGACTTTTCCCTCGCAACTTGGCTGAGTTCAGTCGAGCTCCACTAAAGTATTTACGTTCGAATTCGCCGAAGTTAATTACTCTCGAGCTTCTTCAGACATTAGAGGAGTTTAGTTTTCCTGAGGGCTTCGACACTTATGTGAGCAATACATTGAAGGACCTGTGCCGAAGATTCATGGTTCACCCTAATTTGCTTAACCTTGTCAGTTTAGACGATGAGCTCAAAAACCCCCTAGACTGGATTATGAAGATCAATGCAGATAAGGGCAATAATGTCATTGGCGAGGAGGAGATCTTATTACAATGTTATCTGTTAAATCCTGATTTGATCATCACCATCCCCGACAGTCTAGTATTACCCAAGTGGATTTCTGAGCAATTCATTGGCACAAATGAAGGAAAAATCCTTCCCTCCGGTGATTATTCACATAAGAACTCGATTCGCCATTCTCTATCACTGGTCAGTGAAGATTCCGATCGTCCCAAGTCATTTTCAAACCTCAGTGTCCCTGTGCACTGGGAGAAGCTCGATCGCCGAGTTTCCATTGTGCCTACAAAGTTGGTTATAGAAAACAAAAGTCATTCAGCATCAGAGCCGATCAGCAGAGTGAATTTCAAGTCGGTAAATTTTGGTACGTCGTCTAATGATAGTCTGGAGACCGCAACGCTCGATGAGATACCAGCTTCTGGAAAGCACGGGTCTATTTCTGAGTTGTACCTGGCCCATGAGCGGCTTTTCACTGCAAATGGGCCTAATTCTAATGCGCTAGGCATTGATATGAAACAGGCTCCTACAGCCACCGGAAGCATTCAGACTGCCAAGAAGACAGCATCTGATCTTCTCAATGAGCAGTTGAAGCTAGAGTCAGATTCGCCTAGAACTGTGGCTGCGAGCCCCAAGCTAAACGGATCCGAATCCAATGCTACCTTCTCTGCCTTAGATAACATGGGCAGTGCCCTTGATTTCTACCAGCGAGAGCTACTTCTCATGAAGAATGAGTTGGAATTCTCAAGTTACATGAAGCATTTGAATAAATTCAACTATCTTAAACTCAAGCTTCGAGTCAATCGATTTCTTCGGGATAACAAGTTGAAAATTGAAGACTGGCGGAAGGATGGAGGGGATTCTGAAGAGATTCTTGATGGGCAGGTTGAGGAGAAACATGATGCAGATGCTAAGGAGAGTAGTAATGACCAAGCAAAGGAGAAAGTTGATAGCCAAGATCATGAGAAATTTGATGGTCTATCGCCCCAGTCACCTCGCGAAATAATGAGAGCGGCTGGCATCGACACTTCTTTTGAGAGCCCGCTAGAGGCTAAAACGAAGCAGAATATGCAACTCAGTGCTAGAATCAAGGAGTTGAGCTCATATATTGAAGAATTGGAGGAATCCATGGAGAAGTTTAAGATTGAGGTAACAGATTCGCAACAAGCACTCGAAGCTGCAAAGCAGAGTGAAATTGTTTCAGAGGAACAACTTCGGAAGGCTCTTAACGAAATTCAAGTATTACAGAAGGATCACCAAGATCTTGCCGAGAAAGAGAAGACTATTGCACAAGGGCCCACTGGAATTTCGAACAACAACATACCAGCTTCTAGTCTTGACCAGCACGAGAAAGAGATTTTCGATCTCCGGACAGAAATACGTGGATACAAAGACGAAAATGCTCGCATTTCACAACAGCTAGAACAGACTACTGAGTCACTTGAGTTTACCATGAAGTCCTACGAAAAGCAACTTGCTACCATGAAACTTGACAAAGGTCAGGCAGTTCGTGAAATGTCTAGCCATTACGAAAGAAAAATTCACGAGCTCAACATTGCGATTGCAACGTTCGAATCTACTTTGGAAGAACGTAATGCTCGTATCATGCAGTTATCGACTTCCAAGCCTATACGGATTCCAGATTCGCGCATGGAGTCTTACCAAATGAGTCCACGACATAATAACAGTGTCCCTAAATACACTACAGATTTCCACTCGAGTCACTCCATGCACGACTACTTCAACCAGAGAGGATCAGCGGTGTCCATGGAATCGTCTTCGCTGTCTTCGAACCCTTCAAATGCAGTGCAGGCTCTCAAGCATTCAGTGCCACATACTCCCACCTCAAGACAAAGTTCCACACAAAACATTCCTATTATTCGTGGACGTGGAGGTTACCAAAAACGGTCGAAGAAGATCATGTGATTAAATTAAGAGACGATGCAAATGCATTGATCCAATTGGAGACTTCTTTATAATTTTTCCAGTTCTCAGCCTTTGGGTTCCATCGGGGTCCAATAAAGTGCATGGTACTGACGCGAAAAATAAGTCAACGTCAACATCCGGCACGTGATGCGCAAAATCATGGAGTACACCTGGCAAATTCATATTCAGCCAACCTTCTCTGTGTCGACATGTCCACACTCAAGAAAAGAAGCAAAAAGTCCGTGAACGCAGCTCCAACTTCGGTCTGGACCGCACCTGAGCCCGAGGAAGTCACCAAGATCGTGACCCCGAAAAAAGACTCCGAGCTCTCATACCTTGTAGCATTGGTGGGAGTGACAGCAGTGGCTGCCTATCTCCGTTTCCGTATCATTGGCTGGCCTGACAAGGTTGTCTTCGATGAAGTCCATTTCGGTAAGTTTGCCTCATACTATTTGCAAGGTACCTACTTCTTCGACTTGCACCCACCATTTGCTAAGCTACTCATTGCATTTGCTGGATGGTTGGTAGGGTACGATGGAGAGTTTAAGTTCGACAACATTGGTGATAGTTACATCACCAACAAAGCTCCATACATTGCTTACCGTTCTTTGCTGGCTATTCAGGGTACTGCTGTAGTGCCTGTCATGTTTCTCACCATGAAAACACTCAATTTCTCCGTTTTGGCTTGTGTGTTGTCCTCAGCAATCGTTACTTTCGACAATGCGCACGTTATTGACTCCAGATTGATCTTGTTGGACTCCACTTTGCTCATCAGTGTGGCATTGACGATCTTCTGCTACTCTAAGTTCAGCACTTATCGTCGCCAGCCCTTCGGTCAATGGTGGTGGACGTGGTTGCTTGCCACTGGATTCTCCTTGTCTTGTGTCATTTCCACCAAGTATGTTGGTGTTTTCACCTACTTCACCATTGGTTTGGCAGTGGTCCACGAATTGTGGATTTTGCTTGACATCAAGAAGGGTCTTACAATTGAACAATTTGCTCTGCACTTTGTGGCCCGTTTGTTCGCTTTAATCATCTTCCCATTCTTTATCTACTTGTTCTGGTTCTACTTGCACTTTGCCATTTTGACCAAATCTGGTCCAGGTGACGCCTTCATGTCTACCGAGTTCCAGGAAAGTTTGCTGGAGTCAGTTTTGGCCAAGGAGGCAAAGACTGTCAACTACTATGATATCATCACTATTAAGCACAAGGATACCGGGGCCTTTTTGCACTCTCACGAACACAAGTATCCATTGCGTTATGAGAATGGTAGAGTCTCCTCAAACTTGCAGCAGGTGACATGTGTCTTTGATCAAAACGGTAAGGAGATTCAAGACACCTACTCTCATTGGCAAATCGTTCCAACCAACAACGCTAAGAAAACTGACGGTGTTCACACCAACGACATTGTCAGATTCAAGCATATTGGAACTGGAGGATTCTTATTGACGCACGATGTCGCCTCTCCATTAAAGTCTACCAATGAAGAGTTCGTTGTTGTCCACGGAGACACCATCGAGCTGAGATACAACGAGACCTTGTTCCGTTTGCGTTTCGCTGATTCCAAGAACAACCAGAACAAGAGAAAGTTGGTCAAGACCAAGGCCGTCGACATGAGAATTCTTCATGTGGATACTGTTGTGGCTATGTGGACGCATGACGATGAGTTGTTGCCTGAATGGGCTTTGGAGCAGCAGGAAGTCAGTGGTAACAAGAAAATTCCTGATAAGGATAACATTTGGACATTTGACCACATTGTTAACTTGGCTCCACAGGACCCAAGAACCATCTACGTTCCTAAGGAGATCAGAAAGATTCCATTCTTGAAGAAGTGGTGGGAGTTGCAGGGCTTGATGTTTCTTCATAACAACCAGTTGTCATCTGAGCATCCGTTTGCTTCGCAGCCTGACTCGTGGCCACTTGCTCTCTCCGGAGTTTCCTTCTGGAATGACAACGACGAGAGAAAGCAGATTTTCTTTATCGGAAACATCCCAGGTTTCTGGCTTGAAGTGGGATTCCTCGCCATCTACGCTGGATTTGTGTTGGCTGACCTTGTAACCAGTCGTAGAGACGTTCACATCTTGAGCAAGAAAGCCCGTTCCAGATTGTACAACACATTGGGTTTCTTCGTGGCTGGATGGGCAGCTCACTACTTGCCATTCTTCTTGATGAACAGACAAAAGTTCTTGCACCATTACTTGCCAGCACATTTGATCGCAGGCTTATTCACTGGAGGTTTCGTGGAGTTCCTCTGCACCAACAGAAGTAACAGCGTGCGTGGCCGTCTTGGCCCTCTTGGTATTGACAAGGTCAAGTTCTACGTAGCTTCTGCCGTTATGATCGCAGCCATGGCGTGGTTCTTCTGGTACACAAGAATGATCACTTACGGAAACTTCACCATCTCTCCACAAGAAATCAGAAAGAGACAATGGTTTGACATTAACTTGCACTACGCCAAGTAATCTATATAGTAACAATGGAAGACTTTTTTCATCGTAAGCGAAATGTTCATTAGTGATTCAAGTTGACAAAAGAATCCTTATTAAACTTCTTCGTGCATGGTTATCTCTGTTCATGCACTCTCACCAAACTTGATTTATAAAATCACATCAAAATACCTTTAGAGATGTCCGTCAAGGCCAAAATACCTTTAGAGATGTCCGTCAAGGCCTTCTTGGAGAAGCTCCGTCCTGTGAGTGCTAAAAGTGTCTTCCGTTTTGTCACTGGTAACCAGTCCGCAGATATGGACTCGGTGGTGAGTGCCATTTCGTATGCTTATTTCTACAACCAAAAAAACCCATCGGAACAGCCTTACTTACCATTGGTGAACATCACGAGAGACGAGTTGCGGCTTAGAAGAGATATAGTGTTACTTTTGCAGTCTCACTCCATTTCTAAGGATCAATTGTTTTTCTTGGATGATGTCCATGAGTTGACCAAGAGTGCTCAATCCAAGTTGGAGATCGTGTTAGTGGACCACTGTGGACTCCAGGGAGAACTTTTAAATGCTCTCTATGACACCCAGAGGTTGAGTGTGGCCGCTATTATCGACCATCATGCTGATGAGGGTGTCTTTACAAATGCCAGTCCAAGAATCATCCACAGTAATGGATCATGTTCGGCTTTGGTGTTCAACTACTGGAATAGGGAGCTTGGAGGCATCCAGGATACAGAAATTGTTCTGATGTTGTTGGGTCCACTTTTGATTGATACTTCCAACATGACCCAGAAGGTGGAGGCTGGGGATGTGGAGGCTTTTGACCACTACAAAGCAGTGTTGCTGGGAGGGCCCACAGCTTTGCAAACGGCTGCAGTGGTGAATGGATCGACGCCGATTGAAGGATTTTACTTGACCTTGAAGGCTGCCAAAAAGAATTTGGAAGGCTTTCTGTTCTTTGACATCCTCAGAAAGGACTACAAGCAATTTAAATTCTCGGGTAAAAGCGGAGAAAGTGTAACTATTGGCTTCAGCTCCTTGGGTAAGTCAATGGCATGGATCTTGAAGAAGTTTTCAACGTCCCAAATCACGGAAACCTTTGATCAAATGGTTCAGACATTCCATTTGGATGTAGTGGTGATCACCACGTCGTACACCAAGAAGGAAACCGGCGAGTACACCAGAGAATTCTGCTACTACCCTACCAAGAAGAGTCTCGAGGGTTTGAGTAACTACTTGGATCCTTTGCAATTGGACAAAAACATCTACAATAAAAAGGAGGTCGAAATGGCTGTGGAGGAGATCAGCAAGACTAGATCCTTCCATGTATACAACCAGGTTAACATCCGGGCCTCAAGAAAACAGGTTGTTCCAGCTGTGAAGGATGCCATTGAGGCCAAATTTTAGAGTGATACACATATGATATTGGAAGTATTTATCTTAAGATACTTTTAGCAGTACTCAATAATCTAGATGAGTCTATTAATCAATACGTGTGAGATGTAGCAGGCAATCAAGAATTACCTTTTCATCAAGAAGTATTACATAAAAAGTATGATGCAACAAGTAGGAAGCATTAAGTGAGAAGTATCCTGTAGTAAAAGTTGATAATCTTTCAGCAAGATGAGTTTCCCTCCAAAACGAGCTCATACAATACGGTAAATTCCCTGATTGATCCTTCTATAAATTACTTAACTACTCTGCCAGCAAATATGACACACAGTACTTTATCTTTTTGTTGCTTTCCAGCATAACCAATGTCCTGCTTTCCTCAGGTAATCTTAGGTAGACATCTTCAATTTGTTCTCTGAAAGAATCAAATACCTCGGCAGGAACATCAATCACCTCGTCCTCCAACACTTCAGGTGACGCAACATACAAAATCTTCAATGCATTGGTCAATACTGTCCCCGTAACAGAGACATCAAGGCCCAAGTTGGATACCCAAACATTCATCGACAGAGACTCTGACCGTAAAGAAACCTTCCTAATTGCTGAAGAGTTAACCTTATCAAGTAACAAGTAGAACACAAATGCATACGCAGGGAATGTTTCGGTGGTGTTTCCGTACTTCAAGTTCATGTTCCATTTGAAAAGGCGAACACACTTTTCTTCGGCAACACCCAATATTTGACCACATTTGGGGCATTCAGTCTTATCCCCAGCAGTTAAGATGTATGAGGCACCGATATGTACGTTCCCTGGAGCCGGGAGGAGCTTGCCGTTATAGTTTTTGTCGTTATCGAGATGGTGGTGTTCGTGAGGCTTATGGCAGTGCCAAAAATCCATCATTTCATGCCAAAACTCTGATGGCATGTCCATGAACTTGTTTTCTGATGCTTTTATAATGGACAGGTCGCATTTGCCGCAGCAGAATTCGAATTCGTTGATGTTGCTGCTATTTCTTGGAGTCTTCTTCACCAAGTCTTTTACGGACCATTTCTGGGTGCCTGACTGAGCAAGACTCATGAATGAAGTGTCTTCAGGCTCTCCAGTACTTCCATCCACTGTTATTATCAAGGACATCACATTTTCGCTAATGTTGACTCCGGTTACCTTGGCCAGTTCAAGAATGGACAAGTCGTGAATCGGTAATGGAACCACGAGCGTGGTGGAGGTTTGGATGACCAAACTTGACTGCCGAATTCCAATAGCAGAAATCAGTTTCGTATCATGCGGTAAATCTAATTTGATAGAGATCTTGCAGAGTCTCGGTAGGTATTCAGCGACGTACATTTTGGTGGTAGTACATAGTAGGTGATGAGACTGGTATGGAGTAATAAGGTAAGGTATGGAGTAGTAACGTGTTGGACATCAAGTAATCGAATTAGAATTATACTATTGATGCAATGATATATTAACTTGTTAATTACACAAAATATGTTTAAGCTATATTTTGGGTCGGAGGTGGATTTTTGATGTGGGAGTATTTCCTACTGGTGCTTAAGTTGGTAATAGATAATGGAGAATTCCACTGCTTGATTTCCATTACAATTCAATGGTTATATATGAATTTGGAAAGCTTGATAAAGAATATTCCAATTGGCAGCTTACTATCAGCTTTATATTGCATGAGTCAGCAATATGAAAGTTGACAAATCGACTATAGTAGCATGCCAATAGTGATAATGCTGTGTATCATTGCTAGTGGCTTTAAGATCTGAGAAACCTCCTAAATCTTTATCTTTGTTCATGAAAATAAGGCTTCACGGTAGAGCCGTTCTAACCTTCGAACGTTTCTTGGATGCCAACCTTGATGTGTGTTCCCAAAACTAGCTTCTCAACCTGCTTGTATTGGAACTAAAGGTCATTCTGCGTTTTACTAAAAGGTTTAAATTGGATAGAGCCATGGACAAAACTCAACATTCTTGAAGCACACGGAAGAGCACTTCATTCAAACGGCTTTCAAACGGCTTTCAAACGGCTTCCAAACTGCCCTCGCCACCAATAAATAAAGGTATCAACATCCCAGTTCAACCAGTTCTAGTATTCATTGTACAACTGATTATCCCAGTGGAAAATGCTCATCATAGTGTATTGGTTTCCACTAATCACCAGTCTTCCGCTGGTCTCTCAATTGGTGCTAACAAGAATGTAATTGCAAGTGGAAGTACATTAAGGTACATATCATAGTCTAGAAGGCATAAATCTTCAATAGCTTACCATTTAGTCATCAGAACGTGATTCATGGTATTATAAGCATAGCATCATCAAGATTGCTTTCAATTTAATGCAGTTAAGGCACCAACTCCTCCTTGCACTCTCATCCACCAACTTTCGAATTCCTTCTCAGTATGACAAAGCAAAATGAGCTCATCAAACCTTCACAAGAATCTAATGCCTTGAACACCCATTCCAAAAATGACCCTTCCATGGATTATCAGACATACTTCGTAGAATTTTGAAGGCGTTAAGATCGAGATCTCGATGATGAAAAACCACTTCAATGCATATTCGCTTAAATAGCTCACAACCACTACAATCATTCCCCACATCATGACCTACACTAGTCATACCCAAATTGCCTTTCTATAAATAGCCAAGTAAGTTAATTAGTTTTTTTGATGATTGGCTTCGTTCCTTATTCAAAATCATACCCGCCATCAGACCATCAAAAAGGCTTCCATGGTTCCCATCATGCCTAAGCCCTATAAGCTGGAGCTGATGCAGGTACAAACACCTTGTTGTTTAACTCTCTAATCTGAATTTCACGAGGCCTTGTCTCCTGCTTCATGCGCATCTGTGCCCTGCGGTCCACTTCGCCATCACTGGCGGATCTTGGACTCAAGGCTCTTGTCGACCAGGAGTCTCCCATGCTTACGAATCCATAGACCTCGGGACCTTCATTGGAGCGGCCCCTCTCCCTCCGCTGCTTTGGCAACACCAGAGGCTGTTTAGGCAACACCGCAGGGCCGGGTTGGAATTGCTCAGGAAGGAATTGCTCAGCAAGAAAAACGTCCGACTGATACAGATCTGCTCTCTTGCGAGTGTGACTCGTAGAAGGAGAGATTTGGGTGCCAGAACCTGCTCTGCGTCTTGTTGCACGTTGAGCTGGAGCCAGCAGTGGCCAGCTCAAAATACGCCGACTAGACATGTAGCGCAGGTAGAGCTCTGTTGGGTCGTCAGTGTAACACAACTGATCAACACCAAAATCCAATATAGACAGGCGATTGAGTTGCGGCGCAGCACTGCCCCGAGCACCTGAGCCTTTTCTTCTCGATACAAGCTTGCGGGTGGCAGCGTTGACTACCGGTGAGATCACGGGGCTTAAAACCTCGTGGTCGAATTCCTCTAACGACAGAAATCCTGTGAAACGGTAGAAGAGACCTGGCAAGAAGTGATGGGTGAGGACAAGGCATCCATGTCCATAGAACAGCCAGATGTTGAACACCGAGGTGGCGATGTCGACAACATCTGCTAATGGCACTTCCAAGTATATCTGCATCAGGTTATTGGCATTAGTGGACAAGGAGTAGAAAATCCAATATGTAAGAAGGAATCGGTGGGCTGAGGAATTCTTGTCCTGAGTGGCTCGGCAGGATAGAAGGAGTGGCACCCAGAAGGCAAAAAGATTCAATAGCGCCCGAAGTGTCAAATGCATGATGTTATTGACGCCACTAAAAATGGTTCAAGCGGTAGATGAAATAACTTAAAGTGTGGTGAAGTAGGATCGATTTGAAGTAGCTTTTTCGCAGTCAACCACTTAGAGATCCGCGCCTGGAGTTGTGGTTAATGATGCGCAGTTTCGGGAGTTGAACTAGCACACAAATAAGAGGAAAAATAACAGCGAAAACTGATGTGGTGGGAGAACCTCGGGACTTGGCGGTATTTATATGAATTCCTTTTCCAACGGTCCGCCATAGTCACCACTTCTGTAGCAGTTTCGGTGCCCTGGCCGCATGCAGGGCGGTTGGGGATGATGACGTACAATGCATGTTTAGAGCAACAATGTTTCACTTGCCGTAATTTGACAGGAGTCGATCCATAGATGTTGTTGCCTTGTTAAACTATTGTGAATGAATTGAAGAGACTTTTGTAGTATTGATTGGTTCAATTAAGCTGTAATATAGAATAAAAGAATTCTTTCAGTTCCTTATGAAGGTGGAGACATCATTCTCAGTCTTGTAGTCACGACGATATCCATCTTCAGTCTGCAGGGAATCCGTGGCATGAGGATCCAGTGGATGGTTTAGTCAATGCAACGTTCCTGTAGATATGGCAAAGAATTTAATTTCTCTGTTTCGCCGAAGTGTCATGGGAGTTTGTTGCTGTTTGGTTTGCCATTCCCGGACCGTTCGATGTTCTGGAATGCCATGCGGCACACTAGAATTGATACATCATGGCCATTTTATCATTGGGGTCCAATGGACACTCTTCCAAAATCCAAATTCCAAATCTCGAAGCAATAAAAAACACAACCTTCAAAATCCTCTTCAATCCCGTTAACTTCTCTAGTGATACCACCTGTCCTGTCCAAACCTCCTGAGTTTCCCAAGTGGAGTTATCGACTCATTTCCTCAACTCTACATCCGGGAGAATCGGTTCCTACTCAATTACGAATTAAAACTTTGAATACGAATGGTGTGTGTACACCATCGTGACGTCAGGGTATAGCACGGTCAAGGGATCGGAAGAATGATAACGGAATTGTAGTTCCACCGGGTGGGGGAGGAACATGTTTATGCCACTTATCAGTATTGTGTGGATTGGTTCGATGTTCGCACCGTGCCAAGTGGAGAACTTGGAAGTTTAGGCTACGCAGCAGCAGAGTCAGGTCAATGACATTCTTAGGACTCTATAGTTTTTGCTTCTTCACACTTTTTTTTTTCTCCTAAAATTTTTTTGACATTTTGTTCCGCTCATTGTTATTCTTGTTTTTTCTTTTGGATTTCGATATTTGGCAAGCCATCACTCTTCTAAATAGCTCCGGATCTTCTACTCTCATTCTCCGTCATTTCTTGTGTTCAGTGCGGATCCAATTAAATACGTTTCGGGCCATTCATGATAGGGCATGGTGCATTCCGGGTTTTTCCTCCATGATGTAACGTTCCAGTTACAGGACCAAATTCGAATAACGCCGTTGGATGTGACCTGTTGTTATTCATGTCGGCTATTTGAATGCCATTTTGAACTGTACATTGTGTGGTGTCTTGATGGTCATTTCAGAATGCTCCCTGTAGAATGTTCACTGTATGCTCGCTCACTTTAGAATGTTCACTGTATGCTCGCTGAAGATTTCTTATCCAAAAATGCTTATCCATAACTTTCATTTGAATGACCAATCATTTATTCTCTGTCAACGAACCATTTTCCTCTTTTGCCCCTCTTATCTACTTTCACCTATCATTTCTACTTGATAGTTTTTTTTTTTCTTTTTGCTCATTCTGTCCCATTTCCTGTTCACTTCATCTCCCAGTGTTGCTCAAAGTCTGGCCAATTAATGCCGCACAACATTGAGACTTAATACCGGAGCATCTATTTGGCCTAGATGATGCTCTTCACCAATCACCGGGCAATTTCCATCGTAGCTCCTTCATCATTCCGTCATTTATTCGGCCATTCACATCCGCTGCTTCGGGAACTTCCGTGCTTCCATTTTTGCATATGCATTCGACGGTTCCCTATTCCAGTCATAGTTCTCAATTTATGTTTCCCATCATACATTCTCTTCCGAATTTCTTTCTACAGGTTTTTATAGGTCATTTTTTTATTATTATTTTTCTTTGCCATTCTCAATCACCTGCTGTGATTCTTGATTCTTGTTTTTTGGCTCTCTTGATTTTTGTTTATCATTTCATTCTTTTCTTGAAGTTCTTTCCTACATCAACTACAATCCTACACCTCTATTTACTTCGCGTCGCGATTATATTCCATACTCATTTATTTTGTTCACTTTCTCATTTCCCAAGTATTCGCATCAACCCGAACCATGGCCGAAGACTCGCTAGGGCTCGACAAACCGATCAAACTAGGTCGCGTGTCAAAAATCCCAAGAATCACCGACGACCTTCTCTTGGATCGCGTCCGTGGACTTCCCCACGTCATCTCCAACTATAAAAAAGTGGCTAGAACCATCCGTAAGAACGATAAGACGTTCGCTCAGAAAGCGAAGGACTCCTCCCTCTCTAAAGAGGCACTTGGAGCCCTAAAAGTGGACACAGAGGTTCACAACCTTGAACTGGTGCTTCAGTTCTACCAGTTATGGTGTCATGGGTTATTTCCACGAGCAACCTTCAGTGATTGCACGCAGATGATCCGCAAATTCAAGTCCACAAGAATCAGAATGTACCGGCGCGAGCTCATTGACAAGGAAATGCATCGCCAGAGAGTGGAAAAGGGCATTATCACTGAAGATGCCGAGATCAGCGACGATGATCTCTATGACGCTCCTCTGAACGGAATTGCCGCTGTTGATGAGGAAGATGCCACCGTGAACGCTGCAAATGCACCAAGTGCTGACGTGGATGATGACGAGGACGACTGGGGCTTTTTGTCAGTGCGCAGAAGACCTAATGGTCTTTTCATTGGAGACGAGGATGACGAGGATTCTGAAGCTAATACAGGTACTGGACACGCTAATACCACTTCTGCTGATTCTGCTCCTGTTCCGACTACTAGTCATGCTCCACCTCCTGCTTCGGTTCCTGCTGCTTCGGCTCCTTCTCCAATTGAATACCCAGATATTCCCGACTCCGTTCAAGAAGACTTCGACGACAAGTACGACGACGAGCTCGAGATCATGAGAGAAATGGGGATGTAACCTAAAGATAGAGCTTACGGAGAAAACTCACTCGATCATACAACCTTGAAACCTCCGACAGAGTGAAATCACTCTGTTCACTGGATTGGTTGAACACACCCAAAATGTACCCCCCATATCTCAAGTACACCTCTACATTGGACTCCTTTGCGTTCTTCTTTGATCGCCGCACAAGCTTGGTGTCATTTTTATGAATGGTCATCAACACACCTCTGTTGTACTTTGTATTTCGGTGCAAATTGGTATAATGGACGCCAATGTCATGCAGAAAAGTCTTCTTCAAGAGAAGCTCGTCAAATCCTACAAGGTGATACTCGCTACCACAGATACCCAACATTCGAGCCTGGAAATACTCGCCAATCTGAGATTTGCGTCTGCATTTCATCAATTTGTTGGCGTGCTTGAAGCTTTCCATGTCGATCTTCTTAGTATTATTGGGCAAGTATTCTTTAGAGATGGTGTAGAGATCAGCCATTCGAACCTCCAAGATACATACGAAGTCCGCCTTGTGAGCAATTGCTATTGACTTACACATAGCTTCCGCAGCTAGTTTCAATGTGGCCAAGTTGGATATTTTAGCATGTACTTTCTTCCTTTCGCTATCGCTCAAACACCCAACACTAATAGTGGTGCTGTTTTCGCCCTTCATAGTGACTCGAAGCTTCTGGTTCTGTGAGTAGGGGTCTCCGGAACCGTCTCTTTCGAAAACTGTCATTCCATTTCCCCTAGATGTTGCTCGTCCCAATTTCTCCGAGAGTGCCCGGATCTCGGCATCCACTGTCTTATTTTCTTCTAAAGACGAGGCGCTCTGTTTGCCCATGATAACTTCATAGGGTGTAGCCAAAATCTCCATCACTTCCTTTGCTAACTGCTTCAAGTCTCGAACTTGCTGCTCCGAGAATGACATTTTTGGATAGCTGTCGAAGATTGCCAAGGTGCCAATCACTACACCGCTCGGATCCATCAAATGTGCTCCCGAATAGAATCTTATGTGTGGTGGACCAGTGACTAACGGATTGCGTTTGGTTCTCCAGTCGGCTGCTGTATCAAGCAACACAAACCCATTGTCAGATAAGATGCAATGAGCGTCTATCAGTATGTCTCGGGCAATCTCCCGGAAACCTAGGCGAGTCTCGTATTTTATGAAGGTCCTCGAACCACTAATGAGAGAAATGCTGGCTCCGCTTAAGCCGAACATTTTTCTGATCTTTATCAGAGTGGGCTTGAAGAGCTCAGGGTGGTCCCAATGCTTTAATTTCATGTACAGTTCAACGACCTTGGGCCTCTTCTTCTCGGAGTAGCATTCTGGGGCGGCCAAAAACTCTGTGTCTTCCAAACACGGCGGACAAGGCACCTGCGACAAATTCCATTTCCCCTGAAAGTTAGAATTGATTACATTGATCAAATAGAGAAAGAAAAAAAGAAGGTCTGCTTCTTGTGTTGGACTGATTATGCTTTCCTACTAGTGAAGTGACATACCTTAGAGTACATGGACAAAAAGTGAGCGACTGTCAATGCAATTGGCAGCAAATCACAATCTGCTGCCGAGGCCACTGCTGGAGTTGTCACAAAGGTCTCTGTGGCTGTATTTGCTACCGGAAGTCTTCGTCTGCCCATGAAGAATGTTGATCACAAAGACTACTAAATCGCGGAATCATTTAATGTACATTATAGAGAACTTGGGAAACGTACCAATTGAGCCCAAATTGACAAGTCGACCCGTAATGGTCCAACCAAAATGGAACCTGCTGATATATTTATCAATGGGCTCGTCTGATTCTCGATCTCTCAATCTCAGTCTACTTATCAGCCTTCTTTTCCTCCTCTTCGTCGATCTTATCCAAGTCACCCACCGCAGCCTGCGACGCTTCTCTCTCTTGCCTCAATTTCTCCTCCTCCAAGGATAATCTCAATGCCAATGCCAAATCGGGATCCATGTTGGCGTCCACGCCTCCCATACCGAAGAAATCGCCAGAGTCTCCAACATCGAAACCTTCTTCCACCAAAATTGGAGAGGTAGCAATCACTTCATACAACAATCGAGGTCCTGGAGGCACCGTCACAAGATGCGAATTATCGTGATTATTGACAGCAGCGTTAAACTTCTCTAATTTGGAGGTGTTGATATCCTCTTCACCGAAATTTATAATGTCGACAGCCACATTGTTTTTCTTCATTTTCTTGGCTAACTTCTCCAACTCCTTCTCGGATTCTGTCACAGGGCTACCCACAAACGCAATAATACGCTGGCTCTGGACCTTGTTCTGACGATGCTTCAAGGCTAGCGCAGCCACCTGGATTCCGCTCGAAAAATGATTGTCGCCTGCGATTTTCGTGCCATGTGCTCCAGACAAGATCTTTCCGAAGTCCGTGGTCAATGTCGACAACACCTGTGGGCCATTGCCGCCGTATGACAACAATCCGACAGTGTTTTCTGGATTGGAGTTGAGTTTGTTCTGGAAAATGAACTCCGTGGCGGTGAGCTGAGCGTCATAGCGGGTGGTTAGGTAATCTCCGTTCCGCATGTACTCGGAGTTATCGATTGCAATCATAGTAGCCTCGAGAACCATGGTGAATGAGGGTGAGTAGGCTGTAATAAGCGATTTGGTTGATTGTGGAGGACGAAGGCGAGTGGTCGTGCGAAATTCAGAATGTTGGGGTGATTATGATTTGGGGGTGCAATGAGTGTGTTCTGTCTAATTTGGATTGATTTTGGATCATATTCATAGTCATTATCCTGATATGGGCAGTAAATCTAGATATATGTGGCATTCTACCCCATTTTTCTTTATCCTTCTGATGCTGATGTCCTGCAGCTAGTACCAACTCCAACTGGCCATTTCATCATACTATTTGTATCCGTTATGCCCCAGACACTCTTTACTCAAAAAGAGAAGGAGCAGCTAATTCAGAGTCTCAGGACTCTCAAAGCAAAGCAGAGCGAGTATCTACGGCGAGAGGCGGATCGAATTGCTAAAACTTGCGAACGAAAAGTCGCCAGAAGACTCAACAAAGTCAGCGTTACAATCCAATCGGTAAAAGTACAGCAGGTTCTAGAGTTGGAAAGGAAACAATCGCCAACATTGGCGGATCTACGCACGGTTAAGGATACTACAGATTAAATATTCATAAATAATTAGGTTATGCAATAACAAAAACGGATGAAGTGAAGGTTTTAGGCCTCTTCAGGAATGCCCTCGTGGAAGTACTTACCCTCCGTAGTCTCGTTGATGACTCCAATTCTGATACAAAAGTCTCCGAATGGCTCACCCTCGTGTCTCTCCAAGCTCCATCTCTTGAACAATGGCAACAAAATGTCCATGATCTCGTCCTCCTTAATAGAGTATCTGTAGATCTTGTTCAATCTTTGACCGTGGTGTCCTCCTCCCAACATCAAGTTGTATGCTCCCATGGCTTTACCGACCAATGCAACCTCAGCCACCCATGGTCTAGCACAACCGTTTGGACAGCCTGTCATTCTCATGACAACAGAATCGTGTCTCAATCCCATAGACTCCAAGGCATTCTCCAACTTGGTAACCAACTCTGGCAAGTAACGCTCGGCCTCTGCCATAGCCAAACCACATGTTGGAAGAGCCACACACGAAGAGGAAGATAATCTCAAACCAGAGAAGTCGGTGTTGTCCAACTTGTACTGGGCAAGCAATTCTTTGATAGCAGGCAAGTCTTCGTCTGAAATCTTGGAAAGAAGAAGATGCTGGTTACCAGTCAATCTGAACTCACCAGAAGCCTGTTTCTCAATCAAGTACTCGGCGATCTTTTTCAATCCTGTCTTTTGAGGCAACTCAGGAGTGTCCTCAATTCTACCGTTTTCGATGAAGGCGGTGAAGTGGTTCAATCCAAACTCGTCCTTAACCCAGCCGAAGTAGTCGATGTTGCTCTTGATTTCGAAAGCTCTTGGCTCCTCGAACTTTTCACCCCAGTACTCCTCGACCGTCTTTCTGAATACATCGACACCCATATCGTCGATGGTGTACTTCAATCTGGCATGCTTTCTGTTGGTTCTGTCACCATTGTCTCTCTGGACCAACATGATATTCTCACATGCAATGTGCACCTTCTCTCTAGACACGAAACCCATCATGGATCCGGTTCTTGGATAGGTCTTGGTGTTGTTGTGGGTGGATCCCATTCCTCCTCCTGCGAGAACGTTGTAACCAACGACGACGTTGTCCTCGACAATGGCAATCAAACCAACATCGTGTGCGTAAACGTCGACGTCGTTGTATGGTGGAACAGTGATGACAATCTTGAACTTTCTTGGCAAGTAAGTTGGACCGTACATAGGTTCGTAATCAACCAAGGCATTTCCAGCAACCATGGTCTTCTTCTTCTTTGGTCCGTCCTTTCTGTTCTCCCACACCTCTTGGTCACCTTCTTTGTCTCCAGCATCTGGACCTTCCAACCAAATTTCGTGGTATGCAGTGGTCTGAGGCAACAAGTATTCAGATATGAACGATCCATCATGGGCAATCTGCTTGTGCACGGTGGCGTTACCTGGAAGGGCAGAAAGCATAACGTTTCTGTTGACGTCACCACAAGCTGCCAAGGTGTCCAACAACGTAGCATTCATACCTCTAATGGCAGGCTTCAAGTCGTGCTTAACAATACCGTGCAACTGGAAGGTGGCTCTGGTGGTGATCTTCAAAGTACCGTTACCTCTGACGTCACAAAGCTCGTCCAATCTCAAGTATTGGCTTGGAGTTGCGGCACCACCTGGCAATCTAAGACGAACCATAAAAGAGTATGCTGGCTCCATACCTTGCAGCTTACGCTCTTCTCTGATATCACGGTCATCTTGCATGTAGATACCGTGGAACTTAGTCAACTGCTGGTCAACGGCACAGATGGCTCCGGTCGAGTCATCCTTCAAACCCTCGGCAATGGTACCTCTCAAGAAGTCTGACTGGATCTTCATGTCCTCGTTGGTCAATGGTTTAGGCTCTTCAACACCCTCAACATTGTCGACACCCAAGGCTTTCCAGATCTTTGGAATCCACTCGTCGAATCCGGTGCTGAATCCATCAGGGTCCTGATCATCACCCAAACCTAAGTCGGCCAATTCAACACCCCCGTAGAGCTTGAACTTGTTGTACAAGTCCTGTGCTGGCTTATTATAGTAGTGCTTGTCCTCCTTTCTTGGCCAGTACTTAGAGTCACCCAAACCGAAACAAGAAAACTTGACAGAAGACAAGTCCAAGTCCTGAGCGTTCTTCAACTCATCCCAGAAGGCTTTACCGTTATTAGGAATCTCACCTTGTCCGGCAGTGGAACTCACAAGAATGACATTAGTCTCAGTAGGTAAGTCTTCCACGGTGATGTCATCCATGGACAAAACCACCGACTTCAAACCTCTACCCAAAGCCTGTCTGTTGATCTTTCTAGCCAAAGCCTCGGCATTACCACCGTCGGAAGCAAAACCAATGGTCAATGGAGGTCCAGACAAACCTTGCAACAATTGCTTGAAGGACTCGTCCTCGATCTGGGCTTGCTGCTTCTTAATACCGCTGTTGGCAGTAGCAGTCAAGTTTCTCAGAAGTTCAGGGTTCTTGGCTGCTAACAAGGTCAACTTGTTCTCACGGTCCAAGAAGTCCTTCAATTGGTTTCTTAATGACGAAGAGTCAAGCTTGAACTTGTCTGTTTCTTCCTTGATTGTAGGGTCGTATCTGTACAAAGGCCAATATCCAGTGTCAACTGCACTCTTGGTTTCCTTCAAAATGGACAAGATATCAGAGTGCTCAGATTCGTATGGCAAATAGGCCAAAACTACAGAAGGTCCGTCAAACTTCTCAGCCTCAATAAAAGCCTGCAACACTTGTGTGTAAGATGAGTAGATGGCCACAGATGCAACGTAACAATTTCCATAGTTCATGGCGTACAAACCCACATCCTTCTTACGCAAAACGTTCAACTTCTTGTCGGAGTAAGGCTCAGAGTCAATGATCAACATGTTAACGTTCTGGCCCGAGGCAATCACGTTGTGGACACCGGAAGAGCCCAAGTCGTAGGACCATGCATCGGAACCAATCAACCAGCTGGGACCAATCTCCAAGTACTGCTTCAAGGAGAGAATCTCAGAGGCATCTGGGGAATCGTCTGAGCTGAGAAGCTTGACAAGCTCGTCTAGGTTAGCATATGGCTGGCCACGTCTAAGCTGGACCAACCACTGCGACAAGAGCTCAATGAGCTTGCTGTTGTTGAGCGAAGAGAATGCACCCTTTTGAATGGCAGAAGAGACAAGGGAAGCCAATGCATTCTGCTGCTCCTTGAAGTACAAGAAGTGACCATAACCGTATTCTGGGTTGCTAGAGTCCACGGTCTCGGCGGAAAAGTCGTTCAAAATCTTGGTACTACCATTGATCTGCTTCAAGACTTTCAAGTATGCCTGCTCCAAGTCGTAAACCTTCTTGATGTCGTCAGACTTCTTAGACTGTTTTTGCTGGAAAGATTTGGTTGACAACTCAGTCAATTTGCCAAAAGACAAGTTCTGTACGGGAGAGTCTGATCTTGTGTTGGCCAACAAGTTGGAAACAGTGGCCTCGTACTTCTCTGGAACCACGTAGCCAAATTTGGCGGCCACGATCTTGGAGAAGTTCTTTAAAGATTGGTGAGACGAGTAAGACTTGAAGAATTCCAAGAGCAAAGGCGAGAAGGATGTGACCTTAGAAGATTGCTCAACCAATGTGAGTGTCTCAACGGTGGCTGGCAACTGGGACAAGAGAGCCTTCAAATCGAATGGCTGGTACACGTTGACGGAGATGAACAAAGCGCCGGCCACGGTAGCAGCATCCACAAGGTCTCTGGACACCTGACCCAAGAACAAGATGGCGTCCTTGGACTTAACCTTATTAAGAGTGGAGAATGGTGCAATTTTGAACTCAGCAAGGGCATCAGCTAATGATTCCACGGCATTCTTAGGTTCAGCCACTTGCACGTTCTCCTTGAGAGAAGAAGGAGCGTAGATGTGGAAAACCGTCAGTTTCTGAGCAGCAGCAGTAGCATAAGCGGCTTGGGCGTAGATGGCAGCATCCAGAGGAGTCTGAGAGACAAGAACTGGATAAGTAGAATCAGTCAAGGCGGTGACGATTTCGTAATCAAAAGACGAAACCTCCACATGTACAACCACAGCAGTGGTCTTGAATGGTTTCAGAGACAACAATGGCAAGTTGTTGAACAAAGTCTGACCATCGGTAGTGACAGTGACAGTATTCTCTGGCTGATTCTCTTCAATGTAGGAACCAACGTACTGGAAAGGCTCATTGGTTTCGATCAACGCATGAGCAGAAGCCACGTAGCCTGCAAATGCAGACTTGATGGCCTTGGAAGGCTGAGTGGTGAACACAGAGCCTCCCACCAGGCTGATAACCCCAGCAATTGCTTCGGTCTGATTAACAGCCATAATGTAGTCGTATCTGATACCCGGGGATAGAGCTTGCAAGTTCGAAAGAGTCGAAAAGCAGAGCACACGGGAAAAGAGTCGAAAAGACGTCTATAAATTACAGAAACGAGAAGAAATTCTGGGTGAAGAGATTGTGACTAAGTGGAGACTCTGTATAACTACTTGATGGTCACCTGCACATGGTACAGTTGCAAAAATTTTGGCATTGAGTGATCTCACGTGATAACGAATAATGTTATAGAAAGCATAGATGATTGGCTGCAGGGCGTTGGTCCATATGAGATTGGAGTAATGGTAGCATGTCACGAGGATTAGCGATGATTGGTAGTTATCACGTGAAAAGGTTACCAGGGAAATTGGAAGATAAATGAAGGGGAAGATCAAGATGTAATTGAAAGTTATGATTGTCAAGAGGCTATAGGTGACTATGGAGATTGTAGAAGGTGAGATAAGAGATAGGTGCGAATGCTCCATTGAATAGAATTGACTACTGGATATGTAGATTACATGGACAAAGATTATTCGTTGAACATCATAAGTTAAAAGTATTAACAATATCTTGAATTTTCCTGATTCAAATAAAAAGTTCTGGATTCACGGGTGTGATCTTGCTTTTCCGTTGATCTCCGCTCGAATGTTCTTCCGGATATATCGCGACTTTCAATCGGAATCGCGACATTGAGAATGTTATAGTTTTATTGATCCTGCTCTATATGTAAGGATTCGACTTGATATTACTTGTAGTCGAATTTTTTAAGTTATTGGGAAAACCAGGGATTGATTTTATACTTTTCTTTCTTATTTTTGCCTTGAGCTTTCGTCTTAACGATTCTCCCTCTCATCATAATCCATTACGATTATACAAGACTCTGGTGGATTGTTAGTCTAGTCAATTTGGAGTAAATGGTGAACATGTAACTCTTTCAAGTAACTTTTTCGGAAGTGAAATCGTAGTTAATGGTGATAATTTTCCGATTATTTTATGTTTTAAATGATTCCAAGTACTCTCTCCAATTCTCTAATTCCCGAGTTATCGAACTTTTGACAAACCCAATTCTCATCCTCCAATCAAGAATTCATGGATTCAATTATATGTTGACAAAACCCGAGTCCGAATCGAATGTTCACATGATCTTTGAACTAATTTTGACGTCGAAGTTTGAAAAGTTTAATTGAGAATCAGGTTTCGACTCTGCATAAGTAGGAGGCTCGAACAGAGGAGCAAATAATCATCAAGAATATCAACTGTAGTTTTTGCAATCAAAAATTGCAAGCAGAAAGGCTATGGCAATCACAGAAGTACCAATTCTTTTCTTTTTCTTTTTTGTTTTTTTTTCGTAAGAACAAGGAGATATCTAAGTAGATGACTTCCAGATATAATCGACATTTGCTGGCTTACCAACTCATTCTCACTTTTTCTAACCGTTTGCGTGGTATTCCAACGGAATAAGGCTGCTTCCATCTAATGGGCCATTTTTTGTCAGCGATTGTTTACTCTAATCAACGTCATACGTGGCTATTGCTCGCAAAACGGCAATTCCAGTTTCCGGCCCGGGAAGTTCATGAATCATGACATGAGCTGGCAAGTTGTAGGATGTCAAAGATAGAAATGATAAATTCCAAGATCTTTAGCAAGCAACAATCCCACGAATTTACCAGAAACTCCAATTGACCTGTCAATTCGCTCCATAGATCATTGTGATTGCAACTTCGAAATAAATCTCCAATCATAAGCGTTCCACCTTTTTAGCTTTCTGTTTCAAAAATTGAATGTTAACTCATGTGCTGCCTTTAAACTCGAAAAGTTTTAATTCCAAACCCCAGACTAATAACGTCAGCATCCACAATCTCTACTCTCCCAGTTTCTTCACCCGCTGTGATATAATCCATTCTTCAAGTCTTGACCAGTCATGAAAAGCCTTCAGATGAAAAACTTAACTCATTTGTTTATCATGTTTTCAGATGTTCAGATGCCTTCGTATTGGTCACTATTCCCAAGCTCTTTTCCAAAACTCTTCCTTCGGAGCAAAATCTTCGCTGGCTTGGCTGTCGCTTCAACTACCTCTAAGTGACCCTCTTCGAATCTGTTCCTTTGTCATCACTCAGCAGAAAGAAGAAATTTAAGATCTAGATCACTGCAAGATGCATGGTATTCAACATCATCTTGACTCAAACCTTAACTCATGTCTGAAGAATGTGTACGTTGAGAGATAGAAAATTCTTCACCAACAAGGATCATAAGATTATGTTTGAGCCATCGCTTTCAATCAAGGAAGTGTTTCCCCTCAACTAGTTTACAGAAGCCCGAAATAGGTTTTCTTATTCTCTGGCGACTGATTAACCTGTGAAACTTTATTTTTTGTCAGTTTCGACATCATAAGGTCGTCTTAGACGAAGGGTCAGAAAATGATAAATCTGTCTGAGCCACTCATAGTTGTTTTTGTTCTACTTCCCCACTCAGATATCATCTTTCATACCCTATCCTTGCCTTATCTCACGTTTGCTTGAAGCTCCACTCGTCTGCATTTCATCGCCCATTGTAGTCTAAAGCAAAAATTTCATGTCCAAACTCTCACATCTCCATCATTGCTATCAGCAAAACTCAAATCTATTGTGATCGTGGACAATGAAACCAATGAAATTGTATTTCCCTCGATGATGGCAACTTCAGAAGTATTTTTTTAAGTGTAGAACAGCAAGGACATTTCGAAACATATTGAAGAACGAATTCTGTTTAAATAATTCAAAAACAAGAACCAAAGAAAGCATAACTAAAAGAAATTCCTGTTTGCTAGACAACGCCTTAAAAGGCGATTATTTGGGTGTCATTACTTCATCAAGTCGATTTTAGTTGATGAAAATACTTGCTTTCTCGCAAAGGAATGTACTTCTAGTCATTAGGGAAACAGGGTAAGGAATACCATCTAGAATTAATCAAGTATAATACTGGCGACTACAATTATTACTTGGGGCCAGATAGGCCGAACAGCGTCAGCCACGTGTGAGTGGCCCTTCTTAGAATTTTCACGCCAAATAGTGACCGCCACTTGATGTGCAAGGGTGTAATTTCAAGTCTACATCCAATAACTGGAATGCAACTTCTCATTCCGAGTCTTTGGTACTTAAAAAAATAACAATAAAGGCATTGTCAATGAAACTTTTGCTAATGAAAGTGCTTTATCCTACTGAATTGGCACTACATTATATGAATGTTTCCAACCGGCTTTTTTCCCCACGACAAATAATTTGTTAGAAACAGTCGCTACTACAATAAGCACGGCATTTTGGATGGATCTGCCCTTTGAAAATCCAGCCCGTTGTAGAAAAACATCCATAAACGCTTAGTGCAGCATTTCACCACGCTTGATGGGTTCGGCTTTGGCTCAAATAAAAGCAAAAGAAAAAAAATGTGACGGCAGGTGAAAATGAACCGAACAATCGGATGAAGTCAAGACATTTGGAAGTTTTAAACTTTCTACGGCAGTCTCTTGATGGTTTGAAGTGTTGGTAAACAGAGTCACAGGAACCTACAATATTGAATCTCAACGTGGGGGAGTCTGCGCAAAGTAATAAAGTCTTGTCCAACAAAAGTTCTCTCAACATTGGGACAGAATTGGTGATTTTGCGCTTTTGCCATCTCTGCTTTAAGGATCCAAAGCCTATCCAGGGCGGTGACTAGACAACAATAGTCCCTGACGTTTATCAGGAGTGCTTTCCATTTGAGGAAGGTATGTTGCGACAGTAATCATACTCTGCGTGCATACTCCCAAGCCATGATTTCCACTCGAGATCTATTAGGTGGTGCATCTATATACGCTGGTGCATCTGTATACGTTGGTGCATTCTGACGCATGTGCCTCCATAATCGCCTAGTCTACGTTAATACAATTCCAGTGTGTAGGCAGTAACCTTGACAGAGTCACAGAAGAAGGTGGATGCAAGTGAAGGCGTAAAAATTAACATGACTTCAGAGAATGAAACCTATACAATGGAGGAAAAGTTCAAGAATAAGCAAAATGTGTGCACGTCACGGAATCAAGAACATTGACAATTCAAACGAAAATCATCAATAGTGGCCATTTTCGTCAAGAATCCACACAACCATAAAATATATTGAGGTAGAGGACAAATTCTTCTCCTACTCTAATGCCCTTATCGCGTGCAGGACACACTGCCTCCCAAAAGTCTTGGATATTTTTGTTCGTGAGAGCTCCCCCACCTAGGAAACCCCAGATACCCTTTGTTGCTTGTACATCGCTGCCGGCGTTTTGTTCACACGACCTATGCTGGGCCACTCTGTGATTTTGGAGCCTCCCACAGGGCCCACGTGGGACTTGGTGACCGTTTTCGGATAGTGGTAGTGTGCGGGATCCTAGGTGCATTCAATGTGAGCCGCACCGCGCATCATAAATGCCTTGACCCGCAGATGGCCTCAATATATATATTATTGACATGATCCAGGTCAGGAGTAAATTTACGAAAGGCATAAAACGGTTGGGCTTTGTTGACCCTTTTTTTTTGTGCACCTTGCAACTATTTTCTTTCTTCCGTGCAATTCCTCGCTATTTCTTCCGTACCTCATCTCATTAGCAATCGGCCTTCCAAACTTTGACTTCTCCTGCCTCCAATCATCTCGGGTCCTGTACCACTATCTTATCGGTCAAAATCACCATTTTTTCTTTATTCTGGTGAACAGCCTATGAAGTTTGGCAAAAATCTAGAACACCTCTCGATAGCAGAATGGAAAGTGTACAACCTCGACTATAACGACTTGAAGGCAACCATTCGTGATGTCACTCGCGACAAGAACCTGGACTTGTCTACGCTATATCGCAAGTTCTCTGACAATTTCGATTATTTGAATTTGTTCGTGTGCACCAAGCTGGGCGAGTTGAGTCGCAAATTGAAGGTGTCACTGGCCGAGTTTCTGTTTATCCAGAACAATGAAAGCGACTCGCCTGCTGCAAAACTTGCAAGGCTCAGCCTGCTCCATTACCTGATGATCAACGAGATATCCACCGACTTACGCAAACTCACAAAATTCATTCTTGTGCAGAAAATCGCCTTGAAAAAAATCTTCAAGAAGTTGGCCAAACACTATCCGGACCCGAAGAAAAGCAAGGCATTTATCTCGTCTTTGTCTACCATGCTTCACTCCAACCCGTCGTCATTCGTTAATTTTGACTTGAGTTTTCTCACCACCAAGTTGCTGCTGCTTCTAGAGGAACTTGATCGTGAGCTGAAAATGTTGCATGATTTGCTTCATCGAAAATTTGTCTACCATCCACTGCCACATGGTAACTTGCGCAAGAATCACTCGGTTGCTACCTTAAAAACCACCACTAGCTTGGCGTCGGCCACATCTTCTCCTGAAAATGTCCACATCGATGCTCACGTTGATAACTCCATCGACCAGGCTGCCAAATTCGATCTCATCACCAACCTTAAGAAAAACTTTGTGTTACTGGCTCTTATGCCCAAAGATATCATCTCGAGAAACGATTTGAGTCTCAGTATGGATGTGTACCTCAATATCCCCAAATTGGGCGACTCTAGCCGCATCAGCATCATTTTTCTTTCGGAAGACGTCAACGATGAAACTCCGTCGTACGTGGTATCGTACGAAAACCTGTCCGTGTCGATCGTGGTGGCACATACGGGAGGTTTGCGCAAGTACTCGTACTGTTGCCTTCCCAACTCAATCATCGAATCCATTCTTCACATTTGTAAAACTGACAACCAGGCACTTAAGCAGGAGCTAGAGGCTCTGCTTTTTGACCTGCTCAGCAGTACGCATCTTCCGCCCATGGCAAAAATTACAATCAATGCCTTACTTGGGAACAAGCACTCTCCTTCATTGAAATTGATTTGTGACCGGACTCGATACTTCATCAATAAGGATCTGACTCAGCTCAATGATGGCGATGGTTCTGATGAAGAGGTAAGATCTTCTCCACTAGATAGCCTCATGGGCTCAGACACGAAGGCCACATCTACGGTTGATACGAAAATCTACGAAGACAGCTACTATATGACGTTTGACGAGAATATCTACACCACTAACTCGATCCCCAACAAGATCTCTTTTGGAACAGACGACATGGATGCATTTCCGTTTAGTATGTTCAACATTCACACGAACGACTCCAACTTGCATAACTTTGAAGCCACATTATCCACTGAAGTTGATGGAAATACCGTGGTATCCAAGTACAAAGAAATCACCTTGAGGAAGATGCCTGTGAAAATCCAGAATTTTCTCCGAAGTGCTTCAGTCCAGTTGTACAAAAATCTCAGCATTTACGACTACATGCGGTCTTGCTACCTCAATTTCATTCCAAGCGAGCAGAACAATCATTACTCCATTTTGTTAAGCATCAACTTGCTCAAGATTCTCGAAAATGTGGATATCGTCAATACGCAAACCACCGTTGATGAGAATATCCTCCAATACAAGTCCAGAAACATTCTCAGGCGTCAAATGTCGTGCAAGTCCTTGCAAGATCTCAGTCTCGGTAGAACGCCTCCACTGGTGGAGCCCGAGCAGCAGAGTATTTTTGAGGCGGAGTCTGTATTCAGCGAGCAACTGATGGCCAAAGACACCAAGACCTCGGAAATGCACCGACCGATTGAAGTCCTGACAGGCTACCACCAGAATTTCAATGACTTGGAGAACCTTGATGAAGAAGATGATGAGGAAGACAGTTATTTTGTTTATCTCACATTCAACAACGATCTAGATGACAATTTGTTGAATAACATTCTTCTTTCCTTCATTAAATTCAAGCATCGTATCAGAAGAGCTCTCCGTGCATTCAACCTTCACAGCAACAGACCTGAAGTATGGAAAATGCACAAGGAGAAAGTTTTGCGTGACCGCGACACTCTGATTAATTACGACTCCATTAATGAGGACCCCACGTTCTTTAACACCGCCAATGACTACCAGATCCAGCTTGTGTACGATTACGACCACGTTCTCTCGGTGATGTATTTTGCCATGAGTTTCAGCGGTTTGTTTATCGCTGGAATCAATCTTGGTATCGTTTATGGCCTTCTCAAGCTCCAGCAGGAAAATCTGGACTTCAATATGGTCAACAATCCGTGGGTGGACATTCTTTTAGTGTTTGGGTACTTGTTTTCGTTGATGTTCAGCATGACCAGCATCAACCTTAACTTCCAGCGATTCCGTAGTAGTCCCCTTGTGCATTCCGCCATCATTTGGGCCTGTTTCTTCATGGTCATAGCGACGGTTCTCTGGACCATCATCGTTATCACTTAATAGCATTCAATTCATGTCGTTTATATATCTGACTTCCCTTTCTATTTCTATAAAGCGCCACATACATGCACCAATAGGGCCAGCATCGTTGTGTTAGTGAAAGTTGTATCCTTGAATGCAATCTTGTGGTTCGATGTGATCTTCACCAAATCACAATCCAAACTTGTAGCCTTCATGTTCCAAAGCTTCAATGTGGTTGTTTTTTCTAACCATTCTAGAACCGCATCCATTGGAGGCTTGGTACTTTTTTCAACTATTCGTCTCGAATCTTTTCTAGGAACATTCACAATTATCTCTCGGAGGGAATCATTGGTGAGCTTTTCGTTTGGAATGAATGTCATATTGATTTCACCCAAAAGGGTGGCTTCTCCACGCACTATTGGCTCTAAACTGTTGCCCACTAAGCAAATTGTGTCACTGATGATTGGACGAGCCTGTAGGATGAGCGGAGTATCAAAGTCGAGCGCCTCAAGCATCTGAATTAGAAAAAGTGGCAGTGGCAGATCCACAAGTAATGTTACCTTATTATGCACGCGAATAAATGCAGCTATTTGGGTCATAGAATGATCAATGGTCAAATAAGAGATCTCCAAATCGTTTTCGGAGATGATAGCAGAGTTCACCGACACCACAACGTCGTCCACAGACAGATATCGAGGAATCAAATCGGTGGTAGTGGACGTGTACTTAAGATAGATGTATTTGGCGACATTGGCAGCTATGGACTCACGATGAGCTTCTGTAAATGTCGGTAGTTGGTACGCTGTGTAAGCTACGTAGTTGTGTCCAGTTAGAAAGTTCATGGAAAGAATCAATGGGGTATGACGATGGTTTGTTTGTTTGTCTGGGGTAGAGGAGTGTATACAAAGTGCTAGACTTGAATAGTTTTAATTAAACTTAACACATAATTGTCTTGAACATTGGCTTACAAATTTGCTTACTAGACCAGGCTACAAAATAATTCGATCAATCAAACTTATATTATTCGTGGTCACATTTGCAAGCAGCCGTACACAAGCAGCTTACAATTTCACGGATAGTTATTGGTGCTTGGCGACAATCTCCAACAAGTCAACGACTCTGGTGGAGTAACCGAACTCGTTGTCGTACCAAGAGATCAACTTGACGAAAGTTGGGGACAACAAGATACCAGCCTTCTGGTCGAAGATGGAAGAGTAGTTGGAGCCCAAGAAGTCAGTGGAGACAACAGCGTCCTCAGTGTAGCCCATAATGCCCTTCAACTCACCCTCAGAAGCCTTCTTGATAGCAGCAGAGATCTCCTCGTAAGTAGCTGGCTTCTTCAATCTGGCGGTCAAGTCAACAACGGAAACGTCGACGGTTGGAACTCTCAAAGACATACCGGTCAACTTACCGTTCAACTCTGGGATAACCTTACCAACGGCCTTAGCAGCACCGGTGGAAGATGGAATGATGTTACCAGAGGCAGTACGGCCACCTCTCCAGTCCTTGTGGGATGGACCGTCAACGGTCTTCTGGGTGGCGGTAATGGAGTGGACGGTGGTCATCAAACCCTCCTCAATACCGAAGGTGTCGTTGATGATCTTGGCCAATGGAGCCAAACAGTTGGTGGTACAAGAAGCGTTAGACACGATAGACTGGCCCTCGTACTTGTCAGCGTTGACACCAACAACGAACATTGGGGCGTCAGAGGATGGGGCGGTAATGATAACCTTCTTGGCACCACCGTCAATGTGCTTCTGGGCACCGTCCAAGGTGGTGAAGACACCAGTGGACTCAATGACGAAGTCAACACCGGCCTTACCCCATGGAATGGAGGCTGGGTCTCTCTCACCGAAAACGGTGATCTTGTGGCCGTCAATGACCAACTTGTCATCCTCAGAAGTCACCTCACCCTTGAAACGACCGTGGGTAGAGTCGTACTTGAACATGTAAGCAGCATAGTCTGGGGCAATGAATGGATCGTTGACAGCAACGACGTTGATGTCAGATCTGGAGAGGGCGATTCTCAAGACGAGACGACCAATTCTGCCGAAACCGTTAATACCGATGTTGATAGCCATTTTTTATTTTTTAATTGTGTTAATTGATAGACAATTGGAAAAAAAAAATCATAACTAAGGTTGGGATTTCTCCTACTTATATATCCGTCGGCGCCGGGGCAATCCGCTCCATAAGCGCCTGGACTGTATGTGTTCGTTATCTGCAGGTATGCACCTCCCGGGCACACGCCGTCCGCCAAAAGTCCGAGCCCGATAGGTCACTTGGAGTGCTGACAAAACATTGAGAAGCAGGTATGCGTCACTCAGTGGAAATACGATAAAATCCTATTGGGAAGTCGCAATTGACTTGTTGGAAGGTTAGGCATGTCATGGTGGATGAAAATAATTCCGGTTGCGTGCCCGTCCCGGGAATATGGGTTTCGGTGTTTCCACCCTACGCCCGGAGAATATTGATGGAGCCAGAGTGAGGAGTCACCCTGCTAAGGCCGAGGGACCGGGAGCATGTGGAGGCTACTTGTGGTGTGCGGGTGTGGAAAATAAATGGTTTAATTGGTTTTTAGATGGAGCCCTTCGAAGGATGTACGGGTGTAGCGCACCAGCGGATGTGTAAAGATTCTTAGTAGCTAGAGGTTACAGGTGATTCGCAGGTTATGGATGGGTAGATGATGTTTGTAACTGGATCTTAGTTACTGATGCATAATTACAAAGGGGTACCTATCATGTGTGACGTGAGGTATATTTGATGCAGATGACCAATGGGTGTTATTTTTAGTTTCTGATTTTTGGGGATGGTTGGATGTTTTAATGAGAGAGGGCCAAATGCATACTTTTGAATATTTGGTAGAAACTGGTAGAAACTGAGCATTTGTGCAAATGTGAAATAAAATTTGACAATGAAGGCGAAATACATAAACGAAGGCTAGGTTTGAATCAAGAAACGAAATCGAAATGAAGAATAAAAAAAAGAAAGCTACGAAAAAAGAAAAATGAGTTGGTTGACAAATCAATAGATCACGGGAACTCATGTTTGACAGAAATTGATGACGAGCAATTTAATTTAATTGAACCCTTGACGTATGTCCTAGCTCCGATACCTGTACCAATTGCCACCATGAATTTAGAAAATATCGTGTGAATCACGCCGACTTCATAATCCACCACTGTACGAATTAATTAATTAGCTCAAGAAGTTTGCTGTCAAGAAGTTTGCTTATGGCAATAAGTTCACACAGCGTATACGTCACGTGACCAGATAGTATCTAAATTTCACATAAAATTTCTAATAGAATTTACTTGATTTATATTGAAGAAACCAAAAAGCTCTTCTTGGCACTCGCTTGCTTTGAAATTCAATTTACCTATATTCACATTCACGCATCCAACCCAGCCTTTTCAACCACTCAGTAACATCCACCAAAACCAGCACCCTCAGTAACCTCTCATCAAACTCCTCCAATTTCAACCTAAATCTCACCGAATACTTACCAGCCTGATCCCTCCTCCAGAATTAACTCTCTTTGTAATATATTCCCCCAATTTCTCCCACTCTTCTCTATTTTCCACCCATTCTGACCAAATCTCCACGGGTCCTTTTCTATCCCACCTGCAGTACCCTCGCGTGTTTTAACACGTAACAATTTCCAACTCTCCATTTCCCATCTTCCTCATGTCTTCTTCCAGCGTCAACGTGGATAATCACTCCGCGGCCCGGGCTAGAACAAAGCCTCATGCCAGCGAGGACGCCATTGACGCCGAAATCCTTCAGGTGCCAGACCAATCGGCTCAGGAGAAGTATGACTCCAGTGCTAGTCTGGAGCTCATCAAGTTGGAAGCATGGTTGGCTCCCTTAGTATTCACCATCACGTCGTTTGTGCTCAGAATGTACAGAATCAGTGTTAACAACGCTGTGGTGTGGGACGAGGCCCATTTTGGAAAGTTCGGTTCCTACTACTTGAGACATGAGTTCTACCACGACGTGCACCCACCTTTAGGTAAGATGATGGTGGGTTTGTCTGGATGGATGGCCGGCTACAATGGATCGTGGGACTTCCCTTCGGGAGAGACCTACCCGGACTATATTGATTACACCAAAATGAGACTTTTCCAGGCCACCTTCTCATCCTTGTGTGTACCATTGGCTTACTTCACTGCTAAGGAAGTTGGCTTCTCCATTCCTGCTGTGTGGTTGTTCACCACCATGGTCACGTTTGAGATGTCCTACGTCACTTTGGGTAAGTTCATCTTGCTCGACTCGCCCCTCTTGTTCTTCACTGCCGCTACCGTGTTCACCTACTCGAGATTCAACAACTTCAACAACAAGAAGTTGGAATTCTCACGCAAATGGTGGAAGTGGCTCTTGCTCACCGGTGTGGCTATCGGCTGCACTTGCTCCACTAAGATGGTGGGTCTCTTCGTCACATCCTTGGTTGGTATCTACACCGTCGTTGACTTGTGGGGTAAGTTTGGTGACAAGACCGTCTCGTGGAAGAAGTATGGCTACCATTGGGGTGCCCGTATTCTTGCATTGATTGTAGTGCCCATGCTTGTGTTCTTGTTGTCGTTCAAGATCCACTTCGACTTGTTGTACAAGTCTGGTACTGGAGATGCCAACATGTCTTCTTTGTTCCAGGCTAACTTGGTCAACTCTGATGTCGGTGGAGGACCCAGAGACGTCACCTTTGGCCACTCTTTTGTTACCCTTAAGAACCAAGGTTTGACCGGCGGTTTGTTACACTCGCACGTTCAGACTTTCCCTGAAGGTTCCAAGCAGCAGCAGGTCACCACTTACGCCCACAAGGACTCCAACAACAATTGGGTGTTCCAGAAGCCTCGTGGTGTTCCTCACTTCGACCCAGACAACGACAAGTCTGCAGACTATGTCTTGGATGGTCAGTCGGTCAGATTGTTGCACGCCATGACCGGCAGAAACTTGCACACCCACGACGTGGCTGCCCCAGTGACGAACTCCGAGTTCGAGGTGGCTGGTTACGGTAACTTGACCATTGGTGACCTTAAGGATAATTGGGTGGTGGAGATCATGGAGTCGCAAGGTAATGAAAACTCCTCCCGTTTGCACCCATTGACTTCGTCTTTCAGATTGAAGAACCCAGCCATGAACTGTTACTTGGGTGTCACTGGAAACTCTTTGCCACAGTGGGGTTTCAGACAGGGAGAAGTTGTTTGTTTCAAGAACCCATTCAAGAAGGACAAGAGAACCTGGTGGAACATCGAAAACAACAGAAACGAAATTTTGCCTGATGCTCCAGCTAACTTCACCTTGCCAAAGACTCGCTTCCTCAGAGACTTTATTCAACTTAACTTGGCGATGATGGCTACCAACAACGCTTTGGTGCCCGACCCAGACAAACAGGACGATTTAGCTTCCCAGTTTTGGCAATGGCCCACTTTGAACACTGGTATCAGAATGTGCTCATGGGCCAACGATAAGATCAAGTACTATTTGGTGGGCTCTCCTGCAACCACATGGACGTCTTCTGTTGGAGTTGTATTGTTCTGCTTCATCACTTTGTACCATTTGATCAGATGGCAGAGACAAATCAACGACTTCGAAACCGAACACAAGCTCAAGACCTTCTTGATGGGAGGTATCTACCCTATGTTTGGTTGGGGTTTGCACTTCATGCCATTCGTCATTATGGGCAGAGTCACTTACGTGCACCACTACTTGCCAGCATTGTACTTTGCCATGTTGGTTTTCTGCTACGAAGTGGAGGCCTTCACGCTCCCATTGAAGAGATCTACCAATTCCAACTACAGATACTTGTACTGGGTTATCTACTTGGGCTTGTATGCCTTGGTTATTGGCACCTTCTGGTACTTCAGATGGATCTGTTGGGGTTTGGAGGGACCAAAGGAGAACTGGAAGCATTTGAACTTGTTGTCGTCGTGGAGAGTTGCTAACGACAACTACTCCTGATTAGTTTTCTTTATCTAAAAGCAAACATCATTCAATGAACATAGAAACGAACCTTTTTGGTTAGTAGACACACCTGGTAGATATAACCTCCCACTATATGAACTCGGACTGCAGACAACACTAGATCCATCCATTTATAAGCCTGGTATAGTACTTTACATTTTTATCTGTACACATTTTCACCATGATCTCAGCTTTCAGAAGCTCGAGAGCTATTTCAAGGAACCTTCATGTGTTAAGGTTACCCATTATTTATTTTGCTCGCCCTTCGAGGGCCTACTCGCAGCCAGCACCTACGGCACCTAAAGCATTCAAGTCAGCCTCGTTTGCTCTACCGAAAGAGACACCGGAGTCTAAGGTGGACACTTCGAATGTTATTCAGGACGACAATTTGAGGGATTTCCATCTCACCAAAATCACCTCCGGTCACACCGACTTGAAAATCGGCATTACTGATCGAGCAAAAGCCAAATTGGTCCAAATAGCTGAGGATGACCACAACCCCAACTCGGCATTAAGAATACGGGTGGAAAGCGGTGGATGCCACGGATTCCAGTATAATTTGGACCTTACTGATGTCAAGGAGGAGTTGTCTAAAGATGAAGATTTAGTAGTTTTCGAAAGAAGTGACGATAATCGTGCTCGAGTGATTTTCGATGAATCATCGTTAGAGATCTTGCAGGATTCGAAGGTTGATTACACCAAGGAGCTTATTGGATCGTCGTTTAAAGTGGTGGACTCGCCATACACGTCGACGTCGTGTGGATGTGGAGCGTCATTTGATTTCGACTTTGAAAAGCTTGAAAGGGCCAAAGGTGGCCACTAATACATAGATATGTATATTCGTGTACTAATGGATGAACGAAGAAAAAATTGGAGTCGCATGAGTAAGGAGAGATACATGCACCAGGCACTAGGCCGGGAGGGCGACAGGGGCGGGGGCGGATCGTTACTAAGTGTCATAAAGGATCATTGATCATTTCTTGGACAATTCATTGATGCCCTCGATGCTCTTGTTGGCATAGTACCTCACATCGACATCCGAATCGTTCAGCAAGATGTTTAAGTTGGTTAATATGTCTTCGTCAATCAACTTCACCACCTCAGCAGTAGGGTTTTTCAGCAACGCCTCCACCGCAATAAGGTACGCCTTCGCAACGTTGAAACGAATATTAGGAACAGGATCAGCGATTAGGTGGTCAATGAATGGAAGAATCTTGTTGACGATAACAGAACCATCTACAACGGGGATCAACTTGGCCACGGCGAAGAGACAGGTGATTCTGATGATGAAGTTGGTGAAGTCCACCAGATCCACGTTGGTTTCGTCCTCTTCGCTGATCTTCTCATCCTTAATGTTCAACAAGCGCGATACAATCTGCTCTTCGGCCCAAGCGGAGCCGAAGATCTCGGTCAACTGCTTCAAGTTGTTGACTGCTGCATCACGAACCGCATAGACAGCATCCCACAACCACGACATGCACAAAGTCAACAATTCATTGTTGAAGAAGGGCTCGCCTAATTGGCTGGCCAACTTTGGAATGTACTCGATGATGGCCAAACGCACGCGCCATTTGTTGTCTTGGGCCAACTCGGTGATGGCTGGTAGCAAGCTGGTCGACAACAAGCTGATGCCAATGGTCTCGTTAACGACGGATAAGTTCGAAATTATGTTCAAACGCACGTCTGGATAGTCGTCTTTGAGCATATTGAGGAAAATGGGCAACAACTTATCTATGGTCGACTGTTTGGGCAAGATGGGAGACAAGCCAGTGATGGCGGAAGCCAATGCGGCACGAACGTTCTCGTGGGTGTCCTGGCTCAACTCGCTCACCACAGGGATGATGCGGGTCTCGACAATCTTCAAGTCGGAGATCAACTTGCAGAAGCCCGGCAACTGCTTAGCAATGGCCTTTCTGACCTCACCCTCGTTATCCTTCATCAAGTTGATAAACGGATCGATGAGTCTGTATAAGTCTGCATCTGCATCCAGGAAATTGACGGCAATGTCGCTAAACTTGTCCGCAGCTGCATATCTGACTCTCCAGCTCTCGTCCTTGATTAACTTTAAGGCAGACACCAAGCAGTCCAGGTTGTGAGACGAGTCGTCAACGGAGCGGAAGTAGCGCAAGATCAGCACCAAAACATCGATGCTGAGCAACTTGACACTGTCCTGGGCGTCGTTTATCAAGTGGTGGAACATTTTCAGGATGATCTCCAAGTCAGTGTCGTCCACCTTATGAGCTGCGGGAGGATTCTCGCTTTGGAATTTGGTCAACTTGTCGATCAACGTAGGCAAATGGCGTGCGGCACTTCTGCGAACCATAGGAGACTCATCCGATACCAAATTGTAGTAGAGCATCAACAAGTCTCTTCTGACAGCAGCATTGACCCTCACAATTACACACTTGTACAAGCCACACAGCGCCACTTTTTTGGAGAACCAGTCACCTTGACTCAACAGCCGGATCAATTCCAAGAAGATAAGCCCGAGCTCGTCGTCGGTCAAGTCCTCACTGACCTTGTTCAACGATTCCACCGCGTTGTCCCTGACGATAGGCTCCTCCATGGCTGCCAACACTGCCAACACCTGAATCAAAGGTTCACAGTTCTGGTGGCCGCCAACGAGGGGTACAAAGCTGCCAAGCTTGTCGGCCATCACGGCAAACACTTCCTCCTCGTCATCCTGGGCCACGTCGTTCAAGAAGGGAAGAAGCTCGTGTAGGGTACGTTCGGGGCCCAAAGCGATAGCAATTGCGTCGAGTTTTTGCATGGCCTCGATACGGTTAGACACGTCGTCGTGCTTCAATTCGTCCATTAGCAACGCCAACGGATAGAAGTCGTCGGTCATGGTTTCCATACTGGGAGGTTTTTAGGAGGAGGGAATCAGGATGTTTTATCGCAACGAATGGTCGTCGGAGCATGGTGCGCGCACGACCACTTTGAGGAGTGAGTGTGTTGAAATAATGATGATTGGTGTGTGGTGGTATGTTGGGGAGTAACAAAGTGTGTGATTAACGGGAACATGAAAGGCGGAAAACCTCACTTTTTTTTTCATGAAAGGAGTTTGTGGTTTTTTCGTTGGTATTGGGTGATCAGTGATTACATACTTGGTATGTGTGCAGGTGAGGATTGGATTAAAATGTTGGAGGAAGAGAAGAGACACAAGAAAAATATAAAGATTGAGGTTGCTAAGTTTGAGAGTATGGAGATTGATATTTGTAGATATTTTGAATTTGTTGTTTTGTGGTTTCAAGTAGTTTGAGCAAGCTTGTTTTGAACAGGCTTGATTGGACATTGAGGTGGTTGTTAAGTAGTGATTTTGCTTTTGTATGCTCATCATCCAATGTTGAGTATGGAATTTTCTAATTTTGATCAACTCTCCTTTAAGGCAGTACTGGTGATATCGTCATCGATAACATGAATAATACATGACTTGTGGTGGTTGTAGGAATATTTGGTGACCAATGAAACTTGTGGAGGGTGTAGACATGGAGATAATGGTGGCTCAGTAGGAGAATCGCAAGAAATAGTTATTTGGATGACGGTATGGAACATTTCATCGAATTGTTAGTTAGGTAGGTGGAGATACTAAAGCACGGCGAAAACATTGAATCCTATTGGTGGCTGACAAGTGCGAGAAGTGCTCCAGTCGAGAAACTTACTGAACTAAGTTAAATACTGTTAAGAAAAGCAGATCTCGAGATGCTGTTTTTAAAACACTGGTGCCTGTCAACTCGAGTGAATAGGCAGATCTGGGCATGTCCGCAGGGAAAGGAATAATGATGAACGCAGCATAGCAGAGTGTAAAAGGTTCCCATTAGGCAAATGGGCTTGAAGTTGTTCGGGTATAAACTAATATGTTAATTCAGTGAAGAAAAATAATAGAAAAGTAGGAACCGTCATTCTAGAATTTCCAAGGGCATTAAAGTTCAGGCAGATTACGATTAGTAATGACTTGGTCATTTGTTGAGACCCCAGTTTAATCCGAAATGAAACGGAATAGGTTATGATGACATTACCCATCTCCTTGAGTTCTATTGATAGTTTTATGAGGTCTTTGACGTCCAAAAAGGATGCACGAGGCACGAACTTGAAAATCCCGGTCAAAGAGTCCAGCAAGAGCTTCCGGCATTATTGAAAGTTGCTTCTTGTACCATCATCTTGAATACCAGCCGAAGTGCCAATCAGATTATTCTCGGAAACATTGTTAGAATCTTTGAGTGGATTGGCATCTAGTACTTGGAGCTGAACACTTTAGAAAAGAAGGAAATGTGAACATTCTAGAATAAGCTTTTTAGTGACTCACCAAAACTTTAATACCCCAGTCGAGGAAACCTACCAATGCATCGCCAAGAAAGTTCCAAAGAAATTACTGGGAATCAAAGACGAAATGAGCTCGAGAAATCAACTTTAATCAGCAACTCTAGAACCGAAGATGTCTTACTATTAGTATCTTTCAGGTTAAATGACCAACAAATTTCCTAATTGGCTTTTCCCCCTAAGCTCTTGCAAACTTAGGGTAGTCACTCTCAAGCATTAATCCTTGTTCTGCGGTATTTTGTTAATGCAAAGACCCACTACTTAATGCAAACGGTTTTGCAGAATACTACACGAATCAAGTGAAAGTTGCTATTAAGATTTCCATCTTTGAGTTGGTCCCAAATCGATGTGATACAAAGAAGGCAAGTCTTTAGTAACGGAATGTTGATCAATCTTAGCAAAATGTGGTACCCAATGTACTGGAAAAACCTTTACGTATTAGCCATCGTAGTGCTTTCTTGGAAATATATTCTATCAATCATTTGTAAGCGCCCGAATAACTGTTATTAATGTTTGTGTTGAGGATAGCAGGCGGTTTCTCATGGTTTATAACTTTTTTTGATTGGGTTCTTTCAATAGATCTTATCTTTTTAGGAATAGAGTCGAGCTCAGAAATGTAACAATCTCCATAATTTCCAAGAATATCACCAATAAACCCTCTAAGGAAGAATTGAGACGGTTCTGGCGGTAAAAACTCAATATTTCAGATCAAGCAATTCAAACACTGTGTAGCTTTCAGCTTTAGCAGTTGATGACAACCAATGATTAGAAAAACCAAATCGAATTTCAAGCTTCACACCGATGAAACTCCAACCATATAACAGTCAAACGCAACATACGACATACATTGAGATCGGAGAGCTCATCGGCGTCACAAGCCATTGTTTAAGGGAAAGATGTTTCAAATTCAATCAGAACGAATATTTGATCTATCATACTTAATTACCAGCAAAACTTCAAATTCTCCTCAAAACGTCTAGCCCGGAATATCAGAGGTACTCGCACAAATCTGGCGATGCCGACAAGTCTAAATATTGCTGTGTATGATCTGTACAGCGGGACATGGAAACTTTAAATGTAACCATCCGAAGTCAAGCCCCAGCAGACTTCATGTCCGGACATTATTCATCCAACCGCCCATTTATGTCGCCTAAAGTTTACTCGGGTTCAAAATCTTGCCATGTGACATGATTTTAAGGAGATGGAAAAAGGTTTTATTCTACCGAGCCGAAGCCAACTATTTTCAACTTCTCCAAACCTTCATGCATCGGGCCATGCTAAATGCCAACGAACATGACTTGATTTGGAGAAATGGTACCCTTCAAGTTCAGATGCACTAGATGCATTAGGTGCACTAGTTGCATCGGCAAGTAGTAAAAAGCCGATAATTCAGCGTAATTGAGTGTATGGTTAAGTCATTAAATAAGCTTTTCTTTTTGAGTTTTTACATTTCATACATTTCCTAGTCTAGATCATAAGCATGATGCTAATAATTTGTCTGATTGCCTTCAATCTTGTCATTTCTTGGAAGAATGTTTGTCTTAAACCATACTTAAATCCGTTGCTAATTTCCGCTTCTAATATCCGCTAGCTTTAATTCCCTCCTCTATGGTACTAATGATTTCCTTTTGCTTTGTTTATTGAATTTTTTCTGCCTTTTAATGTTTGCGCGATATTCTTCATGGATTTAAGCAAGAGATCTGGCCAATAGATCTTCCCCCACTATTTGGCCCCATTATTCTCTCCATACAAACATTTTCCATTGACACCATTCGCAGCCACCATCATTACTTCAAGCTCTTCTCAGCATTATCTTTTCATTTTCAAGCTGAAAACTCTCTGATTCTTCTTAATATGTAACTTTTTTTTATTCGTCATTTCCACGTTTTTCTGCTTCCTCATTGTTCTCGTCTTCCGATTTTGACTCCTCCGCATTCCTGTGGCTCTCTCATTCTACCTTCACGTGTTTCCATCACCATGTCCACCAATCCAGATAACATCGACGTGCTTAACTCGCAGATCCGTCTGGATGATCGAGAGCTCTACGTGTCTGCACAGGCCAAACTTGACAACACCTGGACGTTCGAGATCGTTCCAGACTACTTCAAACAACTGAGTCCAGACACTGACGAGACCAGATTTAACTACTTTAAAGAACACTTTGGAAAGTTAAAGCCATGGACAGAGATTTTGGAAGACCTCAGATCACTTAATAAGGAAGCCTCAGGCACTGGTGTGGTATACAAGGTGCTCTTCCTTGGTCGTCACGGTCAAGGTTTTCATAACTTGGCCAACTTGAAATATGGTGAGAAAGCATGGAATGAGTACTGGCTGAAGATCTGTGGCGACGGCGAGATCGTTTGGGCTCCAGATCCAGAACTTACGGACTTGGGAGTCGCCCAGGCCAAGGACAATCACCACCAGTTGAAGATTGAGTTGCAAGACGGCCTTCGGTTGCCTTCTAAATGGTATACGTCGCCATTCCGTAGATCGGTCGACACTTTGATTGGCACTTGGGACGGAATCGTCGATTTGAACGATGTGGAGCCACTTATCATGGAGGACTTGCGGGAGACCATCGGTGTTCATCTATGTGATAAAAGGTCCACCAGATCGGTAATTGCTGACAAGTATGAGGGACGTGGGTTTGTCATTGAAAATTCTTTTGAGGAAGAAGATGTTTATTTCAAGACGGATTATAGAGAGAAGGTGTGGGAACAGGCACTCAGACAGAACCGTCTGTTTCAGTACATTTTCGAGACCACCGACGTCAACGACGACATCATCAGTGTGACTTCACATTCGGGATCAATCCGGACCCAGCTCATGGTTTTGGGTCATCGTCCTTTTGCCATTGGAACGGGAGGAATGATCCCAGTATTTGTGAAGGCCACTAGAAAGACTTAGACTAGATATATAGACCAATAAAGTAGTGTGAATCGATGGCAAATAGAGTGGATGGAAGGTTTAGAACTGAAAAAAGGAAACTGGAAAATGGAACGAATGAGAGCAGCAAAAGGAATGGGTGATTGGATAATGAAGAAAGACAAGCAGGAAGGAATGATAGACAACAAACAATGATGACGAGGCAGAGGGAAAACTCTGAAGAATGTAAACAAACCAGCGAAATAAAACGTAAACAATTTAGCCGTCAACTTAATCCAAATGAAGTTTCAATATTAATATTCAATCTACACAAAGAATACTGACTATTCACGTTAATCATAAAAATCTATCACTGACCCCTAGGTACAAAAACATTGGTGAAAAGTGACTCCTCGTCAAGCATTCCACCCTTCGAAAACTCGCCAAAGTCATAGTTGGAAGGCAAGTCGTCAAACAAAAAATCATCGTCGAAAACAGCCAGTGGAGCATCCAGATTTTTGGACAGTCCACTGCTCACAAGTTCTGGTAACGACAGCGTTGAGGGAAACTGCTTGGGGAAATGAAACTCGGTGCCGTTGTTAGATTTGAAGTTGCCGGAACCTCCCAGTCGACTTTGGCTATGGCTCTGGAATCCAGGCTTGTGAACATGGCCGTTGTTCTTCATCTTCTGGTGAGATGGAGATAACGTTCCTTTGAGAGTTACCAGGCTTCTACGTCTGGAATTCTCCTCCAATTCCTGGCTCTCGAACCGATTGGCCAATGAAGATACCAGCAGCGACAGGCTAGCAATCTCATTGTTGTTGATGAAAAGCAGATTAGCTCTCTTGGGGAAACTCTCAAACGTAAACGTGTTATACAGTTGAGCTTGAGGATGCTGGAGTTGTGAGTTGGAAAAACCTCCAAGTGAGATATTCTGCAAATTGAATTGCTCGGTGATTGACTCAGCAAACTGACCAGGTGACTCTGTTGATAGTGACAGGTTGGTTCTGCTGTGCTCGTGAAGTGCAGTGTGTTCTGGACTGAATGGATGGATCTGAGTGGCTTCATCATCGCCAGAGGCATCCATATTTGAGCTGATGGACTCCATGTGCGAGCTGGTCAAATGCATACGGTTGGAATTCAATTCCATTGCCACTTTATGGTTTGCAAAGTCCAGAGCAGCCTCATCCATGTTAGAGGGAACAACTTTAGCAGCAATACGGGCGCCCCGTTCCCATTCCAAAGGCTCCTTGTCTAGAAGTCCCATTTCGGAAATGAGATATGACACCACCTCGTTAATTGGAACATAATTTGCGTCCCTGCTTTCAGCAACATCCGACTCGGGCAGTGAGATTAGCGCATGTTCAGCACGGGCATTGGCCATCAATGTCTGCAAAAATGGCAAATGAGGTTCTGCCATCAGAACAATGCGTTCAAGAGACTTTGTCACGAGACTCAAACGAGTCTCCAATAATTCGATGTAACCACTGGGATGGGATTTTTCCTTCTGCTTCTTCTTTTCAGTGAAAGCACAAAGCTTATTATCAGCAATACATCTCGAGCACGGCTTCTTCCCGTCACACTTTGTCTTCTTGATTCGACACAGGTCGCAGGCCTTTCCCACCCTTTTTTTCTTTGTTTGGTGGTGGTGTTCTTCTGGTGACGACATGCTTATTAATGGCCAAGACCTTGGCTTAGTGGTTAACTATCAGTGGAAATGCAACCTCTTAGTTTTCTTGAACAAAGAGAAACAATTCAAGATGTTATTGTAGCAGCAAAAATGGATGATTCGAGATGGAGATGGATATGGAGAACGTTGCGTTGAGTTAAAATCTTAAGCAACTGTTGCAAGGTTCCAGGATATTAGTAAAAGACGACAAGCCCTGCGTCTGAGAAGTTAAGGCCGAAATGATAAGTAATGGAGAAGTTTGTTGCAACCAAAACACAATAGGAGAAAATGAACAGATATAAATATTTGGTGAAGACAGAAATTTGCAAAAGTCCGGACTCAGTACGGCTAAGACCCCATATATATGCAAAGGGCATAGGTTTTACAAATCACCTGGGGATGACAATGCGTATGCACGGTTGCGAACGCAAATCATTTACTGACATATCGGAGCACTGTCCCTAAAAAGATTTAGCTCCGTCGGTAGGTCACATCCGTCCGGCAAGACACCGGAAAAGAAATGCCGCAGCCGACCTTAATCTCAGGAGGTAAGGGTTTTTGCAATACCTTACTACCGACGCCGACGGAGGCATGGAGATAACCGTGTTATTTCCACAAAGTAATAAATAGCAGGAGATCACTCCAACAAGCCCGAAGGTGCTTCATGGTACGAAAGTTTCAAGCGAGATCGCCGTCTCCCCCACTAACACACACCTGGTCTGACTCGGCCGGCGATTGACGTCCACCAAAGTGTTCTTGCGTATTGTGGGCAGTCTAGTTGACTGTGGGCAGTCTGAGGGTCAATAATCTGGGGCCTAGGTGGATCCGTAAGTGCATTCTAATGCAGGTCGGCGGCATGTCACTGAGGTTCTCATCCACCAAGCAGGAATAAGACGCCAGCAAAATTGTAACAAAAAGGGCTGAAGTGGCATGCGGGGACCCATGTCGTGGTGAAAATGTTCCAGATTTGATCTGTGTGGAGAGTTATCCTTGATGGTTGTGTATGTTCCAGAATATGGGTGCGGCGTGAGATGGGTCTCTTCAGCAATCATTAGGCGTGTGGGGCTTCTGACGCTTCTGACGCTTCTGAACGCTATTCCACGGGTACCTAAGGTTATGCCCATGCTACCCTGGTGTCGGATACTAGCCGTGTGTCTGTAGGTTGCTAGCCGTATGCTCTATCGGATGTTAGCCGTGCAAGCTGTCATCCGCGAGAATTGTTGATCACAAGCTTGTCCCGCGGAACTTAATCTTGCAACACCTAACGCCGCACGAACAGTTGTCTCAGGCTGATCGTTGCCGTTTAGAATTAGCCAAATGTGTTCTATGACAATGTGCTGAACCACCACTTTGAATTGCGGTTATTTGTGGGCCGAAGCAGATGCGTTAGTCCCGGTATTGCAGAGCAGACAGGGGAATCCTGTCACATGTATCTAAAGTGATACAATCGCTGGTGTGTCTCTGTGCTTTCATTAATGTGCCATTGGTAATGCGCTTTGATTAATGTGCTATTTGTTATGCGTTTTGGCAATGCGCTTTGGCTATGTACTTAGGAAATGTGGGACCTGTGCATCGGTTGTCCTTGATGTGGCAAATGTGTCAAAATCGCCTCTGACGTTGTTTATTCCTATGCAACATGGTCTCTCATCATGATAAACTGAAAATGAAACGACATCATGGTGACTGCATTAGACGTATTGATTGTGCCAGACACGGGCAAATCTTCCATTGAAACAATAGAAAAAAAAAAGAATAAGAACAATCTAGTCATGTTGAAAATAGAAGATTTGAAGGGAAACGTTAACTTTCTCCTCAAGCGCAATAGACTGACATTTTTTGTTCAGAATGGGCCAAATCTCTCACCCACTTGAAGATTTGCGCCTTGAGGCTTCTTTCCATTTCCGGGCTTCGAGTGCCGACGTTCTATGGCACCCAGATTGGTTATTACCGCTGTGCTTACATGAAGAATCTGCCGTCCGCCTGCATTGTCTATAAATTCACCGTTAGTTCGATTCTTGTTGTGGTCACGTGCGCTGGCCGACATCCCAAAAGGACCCTATTAGCATAAATTGTAGATGGCTTGCTACGAGGGGAATTTGCGGAGAAGGGTAGAACGGTAGGATATCGTTGAGTAATCGTAAGGTTTCCATCGTTTTGGGTTGGCGGGAACTATCGATTAGCCCACACATTACATGGATCTTCAGGCACTTTTCGGGCCAACACTTTCGAGACACACAGGTTGCAAAGAACAATACCCCTTTTAAGTAGTGGGGGATTGTCAGCGGAGATCGGCAGTAATTCCGGCCATATCCATTTCGCTAAATGGATGAGGCTATGTTACACCAATTATTTTTTTGCCAAATTGCGCTTGTCCATCGATGTTTGAGGTGCATTCTTATGGGAAGTACCCGTGTGCGATATTTTTAGTGGAGGATTCTGAGAATGGGACCATGAAGTTGTGAAGAAAAGAAATTGGTGATTGCATTATGGCTAGTTTTGATTAGGAAATGTAAAGCTCGAAGATTCGATGGCCTGGAAGGGAAAAAATATCAAACCTCCAAACAAGAGAGAATCTTTTTGGGGAAATGAAAACCTTCAATCCCCAAAGGTCACTTTTCTGAACAAATTGAGATTTCAGTTCGCATTCCTTACACTTAAATCGCCGGGCAAGCCCCACCTAACACATACAATTGGGATCAAAAAGTAAAAGGGTTCGGGGTAATAGAATAACCATTTCTCAGTGGTTTTATTGAAATGGCTCGATTCAAAACTTGGCAATAATATTTTTATTTTGGCCATTAATTGGTGATGAATACAAGCTCCTATAGTACTCTATCCACTTCTTCTGTCTCAGATAAAAAATGTCAATTCTAATACCTCTCAATCTAGCATAATAAAAATAATACTCTCATGCCCCTATAACGAAATTCAACTCATCAGACAATAAGAGAAGATGCGCACTTCCAAACATTTACAGGAATGTGGACGTTTGGAATTATTTTCCGATGTCTCAGGTGTTTTCTGGTTACTTTTCCACTTGAAGAATTATACCCCTATTTTTAACTACATCTACGAGCTTCCACTGGTTTAAAAACATAGAATATATCGAAGTATCTTAACTCACACTTGATCCGATGTTTATGCAATTAGTGAAGTCCTCTTAGAGACTTGAATAACCCTTGCTATCGTGCACAAAATTCTCCCATGTCTGCGAGGAAGATCTGAAGCCACTGATGTCATGGACTTGTCCTGTCTAAAGAGTGTTCACACTGGAAAGTGAACCACACTTGCATCTACTGATGAGCTACCTATGGCACCTTTCTTTTGACTAATGTAACCCATAATTGTAACCTCGTATTTGAAGCCCCCACAATATGTAATGCACTACATTCCTCGTTAGTGCCAGCGGGTATTTTATCCAAGATTGGCCGTTTATCAGTTCATATGGGCAGCATTTGGATCATGCGATGGTAACTGCTTCTAGAATTTGAGGAAAAATGCCCCATAACGTTTTCCTGTCTTTAGCTTGCGAATGTATTCTTAGTAACTCCCACATTGATCATGTGCCCTCACCTTACAATTCCGCATTACAATAGAACTTTTTTCTTGAAGATGTTGCATTTGAATTTGTAATTTGTAGTGACTCTTTCAACTAAGAAATCCTACGTTTACGTAGCATGATCGCAAAAAAGTCACTCAGTTGCTCTTGGTTATCTTGAATCTGAGGTTAATGACGAAGTTATGAATATTTTGGAGTCTCTTGTACTACCACTGTAACTAGCTATATCTTAAAAGCCATTAGGGAACGGCCGTTTCCGGTTCTATTTCACGGAAACATGCTCCATGTGTTTGCTTCTTACGGATGGAAAGAAGCTTTAAATTACTTGTTCTGGTGTACTTTGAGCAACGAGGCAACCTTGCATATTGATTACTGGAAGACAATACCAGTCGGGCAAATCCTATGCGAATTTTCTTTGCTTCTAGATGATTTGTTGCCAGATTCGCATAATTGGCAAGAGACTTGTTGGCATATTATTTTCTTTGCCTATTTTGTTGTACAATTGTGCTCGCTTCCTCTCTCTCAGTATGCGGAATAATAATCCCTCTTAAAGACTATTTAGGTGTTTGATACTGAGTCGCTAAGTGAAAACTGCCATTCTCTTTGATACACAATCCCCAGAGAGGAATGGACTGTTTTCGTTTTCGGATTTGGCAAAAAGAGAGGACATATACTGTACAAATAACCCGATCCATTAAAAGAATGATACCATATTAAGATTGCTTCACTAGTCAGTTCATGAAAACAATGCAGACAGCACTAAGCCAGTAGCACTATGCAATGTACAAACTGTTGTAAATGGATTTCGGTATCAGTATTGTGTTCTTCTTGTTACTAAACTTTACAATTTCATGCACAGAGTGGTAATAGTATAGTGGTGGGAGTTGCTTTTCTGTGCTCAGAATTCCGTCTTAGCTAACATTCTTCTCTTGGTACAAGCTTTTGGTGATCCTGATTTCGCTGGCGAATTTCGAAATTCTTGAAATCATTGGGCGTCAAATGTTCTTGAATAAGCTGCTACATCCGGTTTTTTTTTTTTTTTATTTTATTATGGGTTTAACATGAACTTTTTAAACTCATTCTGAAAATTTTTAGTCAAGCTTATTTGATTTGTTGGGAGTCTCACAATAGCTAGGTGCTGCCTTTCACTTATTACATGAATCTCAATGACAATTTTACTTGAGATTCTCAAAATTGATATGGTATCGAGCTCTTTGCTAATGTTTCGCCTCTCTTTTTTTGATTTAACAGGTTGAGATCTTATTAATATTATGAATTTCATGCTTGATTTCCCACCAGTGTTAAACCTCGTTCGTGGCCATAATCGAGATATCTCTATTGACAATCAAATGGTATATCGGCTAAAAGAGTTGTACATTGGCTTGGATAGACATTCAAAAGAATCCTTTTGCGAGCAGACAATCATTCTTGAACCAGAGTCTAAAGAGATCATAGTCACAATTGTTCTGCTACCATCAGATCAACATTGGAGAAAATCAGGATGGTAACTCAATGCATTCAGCAATTTCTCTGTTTTGGCAGTGACTATTGGCCTTCGATGATTAAACATTCTTTTGGTGAATTATTATTTATTTGTGAGAATGCCCATATTGGAGTTTGATTTCCATGTATTCCATTTCCTGGAAGTACTGTTTGTTTGTTTGCTTTTGTTTTTGAAATTTGAAGTCAAGGAGAGGGATCTGTTCTTTGGACCTATTAAATATTTGAAGTAATTCGTCGCCTTCTTTTCGGATACGATCGCACCCAATCCCAGGATGAGCCAATGATAGACATATTCCTCGGATCCACTGAGTTCAAAGTGTGACGAAAGGAAAAAAAAAAAGACAAACTATGATTCGTTATCATCAAACATTTCACAAAACCTGATCTCCTCGGTTTTTGAACTAATTTACACAACGACCTCAAGTTCCCATTCAGTTTCAGTTAATCAGGGAGTGAAGCACAGAAAGAAAGATACAGGAGTTTCAAGAGAATAAAGATGATCTACAAATATTGGAAATGATAATAAAGAGCTAGCAAATGCTCTTGGAAGAAAAGAAAAATCTTTCAAAGTGTGGTCACATCATTGAAAACTATCCTCTTCACTGGCATTCTTCAGTACATTTTCAAAATCAGGACATGAACTTCCAGGCAATATTATCATCTTGCCATAAGTTTGTTAGTTGAAGTTAACTGTTACTTCATGAAACCGGCAGTACCGGATGTTCCATGGATAGATCTGGCTCTTTGGGTGACCAAATCAGCGGAGAAAACACACCAAACCTGTAAATTGGCACAGAGAATAACAAATTAAACACTGATTAATGTGAAAGGAATATACTTGGACATACTCGGAAATCCCTATCAAAAAATTTAATCTGAACTCGATTTATCATGTTGCAGACTCTAGAGGTCGAACAAAACTGTTATTTTCAAATTTTATATGTAGTACGGAAACTTGATTTATGTGGCTATCTCCAGTAAATTTACCAGGCATAGAACACCTAGTAAATCCATGTATTGTGGTGTTTTATTAATTTCAGAGTTAATTAATGTTTTTATGAGGTTGAATTTAAATTTTCACAGTCAAATCATGATAATTATATTAGTTTATGTCAGAAGCTAACATGAGGTACTGAAATCGTTGCCCCTTTAAATACGTCCGGTACTAAAAATGCAATCCACATGTTATGCTTACAGTAATTGTTAAAATTGCAGGTTAGTGGATTTAAGTATATGTCGTTTCCAACGATGAACGCACCTAACAGCAAAACACTTCTGGTATAGAACGATTCTTTTGTGAATGTGACACCGTAGTTTTGAAATATTCAATTTCAATGAGTCTTTCTTGAGCATATGGGAGACTGAAGTGTCCATAGCTCAAGAACATTTCTCATCCCCTATTATATCCACCGCTTTCATGGTTCCGCCTTGAGTTATGTAACTGGTCGCATAGTACATCTGAAACATATCCGTTATATTTAGCCCAGCGAAAGCATTTCATTGAGACATCCATAAGTATTGAAGATGGAGGAGAATATGTTGCGAGAATTTGTCTTAGCCTTTTTTGTTTGCAACCAGTCAAAGAAAATTATGAAAAATTTTCATTTCCTCCAAACCATTAATTTTGCAACTTAAAACATTATTTCACTTACTAAATGTCTATATTGATTAACAATAGTGTCTCAAAATGACTCAGGCAGCCGTAAAACACGAAAAAATATAACCATTGTCGGTTATGACACTCCTAAAATCAATCCAATCACGAATAGGAGGTTCTGTGGTCTAGTTGGTTATGGCGTCTGCTTTACACGCAGAAAGTCCCCAGTTCGATCCTGGGCAGAGCCAACTGTTCTTTTTTTGACTTTTTGGTTCACACGACCCTCGCGTCCTAGGGAATGTGGAGAAAAAAGAACCGGGGCCGCTGCCGATGCGCTGCGCGCGGAAAACGGTATTTATGTGCAGTATGGACCAGCCATTTCGCAGTAAAAATGTTCGCGGCCTGGGCTCGCTTTTTTCTCATTTCTATATCTTCTTTTTTTGCACCCTAATAGTTGCATTTCTCTCGTTGAAAACAGCGCCAAAGACCGGAACTGCTGCATTACATCTTTTCTAGAACCTTTCTGAAAGTTCTAGAAGCGACTCCCGACGCATCCAGAAAAAAAAAATTTATTCATACTTTCTAAACTCTTCAAAAGGCTAATTTCCATGAGTTTTGTTAATAAGAGAAAGAGAGACGCCTCAGAGCCTGAGTCTAAGAAGACAAAGGCACTCATTGGAGAGAAAGAAAAGGAGTTGTATACGCTGTCAGAGGAATGGCCCGTGTATAACCACCCTGAAGGTGGCACCATTAAGATTACACCTTGGGGCTCATTGCGCCAATGTGTGGATGCTCAGACCGGTGAGACCATCACCAAGTTTGAGGACGCCTCATTTTCTGACCTCACATTCCCAGCGGCCAATGTGGGGGCCTTTGGTAGACAAAATTGGCAAAGTGGACAAAATATCGCTGGTGCGCAAGGAAGCCCATACTACGAATTACCTTCGACACCTATGTCGTTGAACATGTCGGGTTCATCTAGATCTTCGCCTGTTCCCGACAAGGTGTCGTTCAGTCCGAGCTGTGAGGCCGAGCTGTACGTTGTGGACGGGTATAGATATTCCGGGTTCAATGGTGCTGCTGGACAGGCTGTTGGACAACAGTTTAGCCAGGAGCAAGAGAACTTTTTCGGCATGGAGGAACAGGAGGAATTCTCCGACAACAACGACTCGATGATGTTGTAAAATGTATTATAGACAATGGACAGGTAAGTTACTAAGCGTAGAACCAACTGAATATGGGGTGACAACCTTAGATACTGAGAGGCCGAACTCAATGATGAAACAAACAATTCCAGAAACGTAAAGATGCAAGAAGTAAATTGTCGTATGCAATATTCATTATCTATATAATGCAAGCATTCTACAGGCTTGTCTCAATGCTCACCAAACCAGTGTCATCGACATAGAAATCTTTGCATTCATTCGTCATGGCCGCCAGCGACTTGTGAAAGTTCTTCATGTGTCCTTTCACTAACGAATTGAATGTGTTACGCAGAATAAACACCTTCCCATCTTGGTTGATATTCTGAGAGTCATTTTTGGGAAGCAATTGGTGATAGTTGGAGACCGTAACAACATTTCCGGCCCATTTATCGTATGAATTCAATGTAGGAATACAGTTGGAGATGTACTGCTTCTCAGCAGGTGTATAGAGATTCTCGTAGCACACAATCTTCTCTCCATATACATCAGTGGTCAGTCTCAGGTTCAATTGCGAACAATCGATGCTAGATGCTCCAGTCAGCAAAGATTCCATGGAGCCCAAGCTACTTAAACTGGAGCAGTTCAGATAGCTGTCTAGCGATGTGACCGAAGCCCTTTGCTTCATAATTGTATTGTGCTCATGACACAAGGCCTCACGAGCAGATGCTTCCAACAACGCGTTGTTCCTAGCAGAGAAGTTGTGAGGAATCGACTTGAACCGTACAACCACACGTGAGTCCAACAGCGAGGCCAAGTCTCGTCCAATGGATAGATTGCGGTACCACTGAACCATGCCCTGAAATGACCAGAAATGGAGAAGAAGTTGTACATGCTCTACACGCAAGCGAAGAGCGTTTCGATAGTTCAACAAAGCAGCGCTGTGAGCCATTATCTTCAGTGGGTCCTCCTTATAGTTTTGCAGATTCACGGATGGCGCCTCTCCGACGGCCAAGTTCTGAAGCGTGTAGCAGTGCAAGAGCTTTCCCCTGTACTTCTTCGCAAACCCTGAATACACGGCACTGTCGGAGGTGGGCTCGAATAGAAGGCCATTATTAGCAACCCCAGCTGGAAGGCCCTTCTTCAAAGTCCGCTTAATCTTCTTGTCGGAGTAATGCTTCCGAAGCTTAGATACCACGGTGGGAAGCTGGCCGGAGAGGTCATCGTCACCATAAGCGTCTCCATCAAACAAATACGCGTCGGTAGTCACCTCTACTTGTTTCCCAGTACAACCATCATCGTAGTTCTGGTGGGCGTACAAGGCTTCTACGGCCGATATCACCGCGCGGTCCGCTTTGAACTCATATAGACGGAGTTGGTTGGAGTTGAGCTCCGCAACCACAGGTTTGAGCGGCGACAGATGACAATTCCAGGGGGTGTCAAACTCGATCTTGAGGAGTGAAAGCCCGTAGAACTCGAGCGAAGCAGCGTAGTTCGGGATATCGTCGTGGTATGGGGGTAGATCATCCATAACTGTAGTAGGCATGACGTGTAATATAAAAGACAGGAGGGGAAATCGAAAACGAAATGAAAAGGGTATGAAATCTGGGTAATGTTTTTTAAGAAAAACAGCGTTGTAAATGACCTGGGAACATTCTGGGCATGCCTCCATATATAACAAGACTCGAGGCTTGGAAGGTGGGGAGAAGCGATATGTGTCCTGCATGTAGACGAGATCATTGCTTGAGTGAACAAAACTTGCTCATAGATACCGTCGGATTTGCGAAGTTATTCCCGTGATTCACGCCTTTAGAGTTAATAATTGGGCGCATAAGGTGCATTCAGAGTATACCCTGACTGTCGGACCTCTCGGGCCGAGTTGGTATGCGGACGACGATAAGTCCGCTTCAAGGCATTTTTTTCTGGGGCAACCTGGTCATGTGACCCCGATATATCCATAAAAGTTCTTGGAATGAAGAACACCGATAAAATTCTGGGAAAAAATTAATGGTGATGAAATCCGGATCGGTTTCTGACCACTTGGCGAGCTATTCCGTCCAATTTCTACCATTTCTGTACGCTTTGACTTCAAAGCGTTGTCGCATTGATAATGATGACAAATGACCACATGTAGGAAACCATCATGAAGTCATAGTACATTTCTTAGTCATGAGGATGGCTATTGGGCCACTTCTTTTCGGATATGCGGCCCACTGTCAAAATCTGCATCTTGAATTAATACGGAATGATCTCACATTCGGAGATTCTGCACCGAAGGTTCGAGTTGTCCGATCCCGCGTGAGTGATCATTCATTAACTCTTAAGTATCCGGCAAACCTTTTTCATGAATCTTTCTTGATAAACCTTTATCGTTGAAAGCTTCTTCATTGGCTTTACTTAATGATCCGTTGGCTATTGACTTCTCTGCCGGGACTCAAGAAACTCGATAATATTTGCAATCATATCCGCCTTTTTAGTAGCACTCTTAATCTTATCATACTTTCCCATAAATGCCCGAAGTTGAGCCACTGTCACCTTGTTCCATGCGTCATTTTTCCACAACGTGATAATGGCGGCCTCACTGAGTGGCTCCGCTTTAGCCTTTTTCAAGGGCTCTCGACTTTCTTCGGCTGCGCGCTTGATCAGTTCGGCATTGCTAACCTTATTCAAGTACATATTGATGAACAGGAAAAGCTCCTCGGTGTCCAAATCATTTGTTACTTTCTCTCTTAAGGCAGCCAACTTTGCTAAACTCCAATCATTTGCCTCGACACTCAGATCCTCGTCCTTGATGTCGATCTGCAATGCCTCATGTTTGATCACCTTGTAGAAGTACTTCAACACTGGGTTACTGTGGTCACCAGGAACGTAAGACTCCACACCAAACTTATCCAACAATTTCTTGTACAAGTTAACTAGTTCGGGCGGAGAAGTTGCTTCGTTTTCCGGGTAAAAGTACCGGTAATCTGTGAGCATGTAGTCTGGAAGACTACGAACCTCACTGAGCCATGGAAGAGCGATGAGTAAAAAGCCATCTGGGAACGATCTCGCTGCTTCTGTTTTTGATCCGGTATTGGTGGGATACAATGCATAGATGCGAGGGTTAGAGTTCTTTCTGATGCATCCAAAGAGCACGGCATAACGGTTCATTCTGATACAAGTTTGGTACAAGGACCGGAATGTGTTGAACGACTTGGTATACCCACCTTCTTTGCTAGAAGAATTGAGGCCATCACTGAAATCTGCGGTCACAAAAATAGAGGCTTTGATGTTGAAATATGGCTGGAACTTCAGAGTATCTCTGAAACATAAAAGCTTGAGGTATGGAGGATTTGAGAAAGTAACGAGGTTGGCGTCTTCATCTCCATCTTCATCGTCTTCGTCTTCGTCCTTTTCGTTATCTCGATTGTCGTCCTTCTTTCCTGGAGTATGGTCAAATGATCTTCCATTCATATATTCCACCACTTCGTTGTTGAAATACAACACCTTCTCGTTGGGACCACTAGATTCCTCTTCGTTATTTGTAACCTTTACAGGAAATCCCTTGACGAGCAACTTTTTTGTTTCCTTTTCAGTCTCGATTGTCTCCAGTGTATCCTTTCTGAGCACCTGAGTATCATGATGCACTAGTTTCAATCCAGCGCCCTCTGTAACCACCTGTCTAAAAGCCCGAATGTGTTCATGGTTATACAATGTATATCCCTTGATGGAGCAGCCGAGATTTCCGCCCATTTGCGGCCCATCACTTAAGATTAAGTCACAAGCGAACTGGATTCTGCGCACCTCCGCCAAACGGAAGATTGCCTGACGTATTTGCGACGACACCGTTGGACTCAGCCATTTTGGAGCGTCTTCATCTCCAAAAGGATTGTCCTCAGCAGTCTCGTACTTCAAGTAGTTAGTATTGAGGAAAATGTGTTGGTACAATGTCGGGTCAAAGGGTTTTTTCAGCTTCTGCGCTTCATCATCGAAAATGTCAAGGAAAATTGGCGTTATATAGATATGATTATCTTCAAAATCACTGACCAACGTCCGCAAACTGTCTTTCAAGTCCGGGTTCTCGTAAGGTGTAGAACTGTGGGTAATCCAGAAGAGCTTTTTGACGTTGTACTGTGGTTTCACCTGGAATTCGCGTAACACAGTCTTCAAAACCGTATGAAGATTGTCCTTGCGATCGTTTTCGACTGTAAAACGGTCCTTTAATGGTTTAAAACCATCAGCCTGATCGCGTAAAATATGTGTTAGAATCTTCATGTTGGAGCTATTCAAGTCGTTCAACGAGAAGATCTTAGATATACCAGAGTTCTTAGGGAACTTCTTGCTGGTTTCCTTACTGTTGTACAAGTATATGCCCACGCCATTTTTCGGAAACGTCATTACCATGTCAGCCATCAATTCGTTTATACATTGTAGAATTTCTGTGAGTTGGCATTCCAGATTGAGATCGATAATTGGTGTGAAAAGATGGCTCGAAAGATCAATGAGGAAGATAATTGCTTCTTTGACCTCATATTGTTTGTATGATTCGTGTTCTTCCATGTTGAAGATAAAGTGCTTCAAGAAAATTGGAGGAAGTAGTGTATTTGATATGTGGAGATGGATGAGTAGTGTAGGAAAAAGAGTGTACAACGTGTGGAGAGTGTCATACCTGTCAAGATTATCGAGATAATCAGAAAATGGAGATTGTGACGAGTTCTCAAACTGGAATTTACATGTGAAGTCCTTTTGGTGGTTTCAAATTGGTTCTCCTCATTTGTTGGAATGTATTGGCAGTCTTCAATTGGCTGGATTGAGACTTGTTCGGAATAGATCAATGCGCTTTCTCGGAGGTGTTTATTTGTTCTGGATGGAAATGGGATTCATTTTCTGTGCTTCGAGCTTTCCCTTGAACTGCCGAATTTCGACTAATTCGTTACTCGTGTCTAATTTATTATGGTTTTTCAGTTACAGTGTTCAATGCATATTCGCAGACACCATACTATTGACATTATTATTACCGGTAATAGTCTGACTTGAAACATCAGTGGTAGAATGTAATTGGAAATTAACTCAGTATGAATTGACTATCTTGTTCTCATTCCGATATTCTACTTATAGTCTCTTTTCAACACCGTCACCAAACATTTCCTTTGATGACTCCTTCTAAACGTATTCCTACATCTATGCATTATCCATTACCAACCTTTTCTTTCACCATGTCCATTCATTACATCCTCATACTAAATCGCCAGGGCAAGACGAGACTTGCCAAATGGTTCGATAATTCTTTCACGGAAGCACACAAGCACGAGGTCATTGGCGAGGTGCACCGGCTCATATCTTCTCGAGATCTGAAGTACCAGTCTAACTTCGTGGAGTTCAACCACCACAAACTCGTCTACAGACGTTATGCTGGGCTCTACTTTGTAATGCTGATTGATTTCGTGGACAACGAGTTGAGTTACTTGGAATCCGTGCATTTTTTTGTGGAGATTCTTGATACTTACTTCGACAATGTATGTGAGCTTGATTTGGTGTTCAACTTCTACAAGCTTTATACGGTGCTAGACGAAGTGTACCTAGGTGGAGAACTCCAGGAGATTCTGAAGGTTCGGGTGTTGAACCGGTTACAATATCTTGATTCGCTTGCCAGTTGAGCAGGTGATTCACTTCTGCACTGGGTTGGATACCAATAGACTTGGCCCGTCAAAGTACATTATATTCTATGAAGTGAGGCCCATGATCACGATATTATACTACATACCACTTTCAATTCTTACATTATTGCCGATTGCTTCCCTCCGATCAGTAGTATTGGATCCAAATATGATTCCAAGTTAAATATTACCTTCTGCTCATGTTCAAAGCACTGTTCCATGCTCGTTTACTCCAAGAACCTAAGTGAAGTGCGCTCTTGTAATCTCCTCAAGAAGTTTCTGGATTTCGCTGGATCTCCTGGAGCATCATCTTTTGATCTCTCACATAAGTCTCTGAATCTCATCCTCCCGGCACTTATCCACGCCGTGACTCTCCACCACCTCCATTAACTTATCTGTCACCTCCTCGATCAGAAGCGAATCTACTGTCACAATCTCAATGGTCTTATCTGCGTTAGGATCAAGAATCCTCAAGAAACATTCTTTGACAATCTTCTGAAACTCCTCCTTCTCATAGCGTTCCTCACCCCAACCCTTACGTTTGCTCAACTCCGCTAAATCAATGGTCAAGAACATGGTCAAGTCTGGCTTCGGAAGCCCCTTGTCAGGAGAGTAGAGCCAGTCGAATTCGTCCAAACTGGCTTTAGCGAGCGAGTAGGCGATTCCCGAGTAAATGTATCTGTCCATTACCACATGTTGACCCAGTTCTAGCGTGCTCACTATGTCATTTTCAAGTTCCCATCTATTGGCGCTGAAAAGCAAATGGGCTGCCTGGTCTGGCAAATGGAACGTTGGGTCAACCAAGTATTGGTTGATAAGGGCACCGATTGGGGTAGATCTGTCGGGAAACTTGAAGAGTTTCGCCTTCAACACTGAGGCGAGAATGTCTGCCTGTGTCGATTTGCCCGTACGGTCTAGGCCCTCGAGGAGAATTAGACATCCACGCATAAGAAGAGTCGCGTTGTGCGCGTGGAGTTGACGATGTGTTGAGAATTTTGGGAAGTGAGAATTCTGAGGAAAGTATTGAGAATGAATGAGACAAGCGTTCGAGCGGAAGAAATATTTGTTGGGAAGACGTTGGCAAAGTAATGAAGAACTGCAATTGGGGTTCTTTTTATTTTGTATAAGGCCATTCTTGTTTGGCGATGGAATGGGGTTTCTGTCGTGGGATCTGATTGGAGCAGGTGTTGACTATAATTTAAATCAAGAACTCTATAATTGACACGGGAAGTGGTATAAGTTTTGCCGTTTCATGATAAATTTGATTCGGCACTGAGACTTGTGACGATATGCTGTAGGTTACACAGATTGTACCCAGTAGATATTGAGTAGATGATCTCAAATCCCATGGCGAAATAATAGCGGCATCTAGATTAGAGCAACAATCTGGACAGAATTGGATCTACTCTAAGAGTCTGGGTGAATGGCAAAAGACTTAATAGGGTTTTGATGGCCAGATCAGTAAGTTACAGGACAGACTGAATGACATCATCAGTCAACTGACTAGACCGATTCAAGACTGAATGTCTAGAAGTTCATTGGGGATTGCACCCTCATATGAATCACTAAACTGGCTAAGAAACCAGCTGAGGAATATACCTGAGTGGAGATCCGGTTCTTTCTTCTTCCTTTACTCTTCTCTCTATTGTAATATGCCATGGTTCAACCATTAACCAACACACTACACCACTTAAACTTACAACTTTATAGACCTACTTCAGTAGAACATTCAATCATATGCATCACTCAATCGCTCACAGCTAACACTACTTCTGTTAAAGGGATTATGACCGAGAGAATCAGAGCTGTGCTCATCAACCGGAGATACACCCTTGTTTCAATCTCCAAGCCACACATCCAAGACGTAACCAGCACCAGGCTAGTCACGGAGGAAGCCGGTAGCATCAAGTTGACGAATAGAAGTCGACAACGACGCCGCCGAAATGGCCCGTAAGAAGAAAAGAAAAAATTTTGACACTTCTCAGGAATGTCTTGTGGACATGCGTGTTTTCCGTTTATGTGCAGTATGTCGGTCCAAGAAAGCCGGATATTGATTCAAGGCTTGGATCAAGAGAAGAAAAATAAAAATTGATTGAATTTATACGGCTGTAGCGGCTGTGGATTCCGTTTATGATTTCCATTTTCCTTTTCATCCGCCACATTGCACCAATAAGAACCGTCACACGGACAAAAACTTCTCCTACTCAGCCCAGTCGCACTACCAACATTTGGGAAGGTTCACCAAAATGGGACCGGTGAGAGATTCCATCGATAAGAACAGATTCTCAAAGACTAATGAAAAAAATTAAAAAAAAAAAATGAACTGTCAAATATTCTTCCAACTTTAAGACCCCTTTCTAGCATCTTTTATCCAATTCACCCCCTGCATCACCCCAAATCACCAGCACCATCACTAAATCAACTACGAGGCGCACCTCTATATCATACCCATACATGCCGGACCAACTATTCAAGTCACAGACTACCAGGCTTTTTCTACCCTTCTCCCATCTTTTTCCCTGCTCAAGTCTCGTCGTCCCTCGGGCGTTTCCTCCTTATTTGTGATTCCCTACTTGCACCCCGTGCCTTCTTTTGTCCATGTCCTTACAATTGTTGACCGGTACGTGACACCTCACATTGCTGATTGCTACACCTCATACTAACTCCACTAGTGGGTTCCAGCCCAGCCGTCAGCTTCTACGCATGGCGACTTCAGTCTACCAAGGCGTGTTCGGTCACTATGGTGGACCCGCTGCTTGATCCTGCCGCTCCGATTTCCTGGCTGTCGCTGCATTTGGACCTGGGTGTTTTCACCCCAAACATCTTGGTGCCCACCGTGCAGCATTTGCCCTCGTCGGCCAAGTACGACGTTGTTCTCGTCAGCGTTAACAACTTGCAAGCATTCCAGTCCATCTGCGAGCAGTTGGTGCCTTACATCAATCCAGATACTCTCATTGTTGTAGAAAGCACTGGCTATGTTCATTTAGAACCGTTTGTCCAGCTGAGCTTGGCAAAGTTCTCCAAGATGTCTGTTTGCTCCATCATGTACGAGTCTGATGTCAAACGTGTTCCGGGCTCCAATAATTTTATTCACAGAATGTTGGGCACAGATCATCGAATCTACGTGGGAACATCTTCCTCCGATTCGTCCACCTCCATGACCAACGCACGGGATCTGTCCATTTTCACAAAGTTCTACAAAGTATTGCAGATGGTTCAAGAGGATCTGAAGGGCAATATCAGCTTGCTCAAACTGACAAACCCAAGAGAGTTCATGACTTACCAATGGAAGTTGGCCTTGCCACGCGTGGTATTGAACTCCATCTCTGTGATCTTTGAAGAGCCATATCCTCAAAACTTGGAAAAGCAGATCTTGGCAAAACCCTTGATCACGGGCTTAGTCAACGAAGTGTTCAAAGTCATCAAGAAAATGGACTGTAAGCTTGTTAAGGGCTTTGAGAATGAATCCAATCTCTTAAAAAATTGGCAGAAATACTTCCCGGTGTCTAATGAACAGTCCACGCCTTTGTATGCCGAGTCCAACTCGCTCTTTTACAGATTTTACCATCAGCAGGAAATCGACGTGGACTTGCTATTGTTGCAGCCAATTCTCTTAGGTGACGACCATGGCGTTAGAACGCCTTACTTGGAGAATTTGTACTCGATTTTATGCCAACTCAACAAGATGAACATCGCGGATAATTCTCTCTTCTTCACCAGAAAAGTTCCTGGGTACGAAGGTAAAATGAACGAGCTCAACGTGCTCACTGGAGATCTTGCCAACCTCCGCATAGAAAAACAAAAAGCGGATTCCTCGTATCAGGAAACCTTAGTGCTGCTAAAACAGATCGAAGGCTCTATTTCTCAGAAGAGGAAGGCCCACGAATCTGCCATTAAGGACTTTGAGTTGAGATCTAGTGACCATCAGGCCAAGTTGCTCCAGTTTGACACTATCCGTAGCGAACAAGAACGTGCTATTGCAGATATGGATGCCCGTTTGCAAATGAAGCACCGTGAGCTTGACCAGTTGAATTCCCAGATTGCGGACGCCCAAAACGCTGCTAGAATCCACCAAGAACCAGTTACCCAACCGACACATGTGCTGAACCATGTCCAGCATCAAAACCAGGCGGTACCTTCTGAAGAAAAGGGACCCGTCCACAAAGAGGTTGTTGACCAACTAAAGGGCAAATCTGTTCAAGTTCATGACACTCCCGATCTCTCTGATCTTTCTGACATTGCGATTTACGGCGCCGCTCTCAACGGTGAACAACATGTTCCAAAAGAGGCTTTGCAGCCCGAGCAAGCTGCCATGAATTCTCAGGAAACTGGACAAGATCCTGCGCGGGTACGTGAGTTGGAGCTCGAGCGCAGAGAGCAGATGCTCATTGAACGTGAACGTGATCTCGAACAGGCTCGCATGAATATTGGCCCAGATGAGAACTATAATGGCAACCAAAACTATAATGGCGGTTACAATGGCAACCAGAACTACAATGGTAACTACAACGGCAACCAGAACTTCAACAATAATCAGAACTTCAACAATAACCAGAACTATAATGGAATCCAGAACTATAACGCCAATCCAAACACCAATGGAATGCAGACCTTTGGCAACAACTATAGTAATAACAATTACGCTGGAGGATACGGCCAACAGGCCAATGGTAATGTTAACTATGGAAACAATTACAACGGACGGTCACAGTCGCAAGCTCACTCGCTCACCACCGGCCAAAGGCCACCTACTAACGACGGCTACTTTGACCAAAAGCCACCTCATGGATTACCCTCCAACGGGTTTCCACAAAACACGTTGCCGTCTACATTGCGCAACCCACAAAGGTACCAAAATGGACAACAGCCACAACATGCCCCCAACTCCAATGCTCCTCGTCAGAGATTGAGCTCCATGCGGTCGTTCCAGGACCCTAATCAAATGGGCATGCAACAGCAGTATCAATCGCAGGCATTCGGCATGAATCAGATGAACGCTCCACAGCAGATGAACGCTCCACAGCAAATGAACAACGGTCCTCATCAAATGCAAGGCAACGGGCCAATGATGAATCAGCAAGTTTCTAACCGCGTCAGCAGTGCTCAAGGGTATCAGTCAAAGGGCAAGAACCGTAGATCTGCATTCCCTGATCAAGCCTTAAACATTGATTATGGAGGAAGGGGAGGTATGCCAATGCCAGCAGCCAGCTCGGCCTCCAATCCCGGAGCGCCAGCAAAGAACAAACACAGGTCGATGATGCCAGGACAAATGGGAGGAGCAACTTCTCCATCGGTTCAGCAGCGTAAATCGGTATCGGGAGTTCCGGTAATGCCGTCAAACAATCTTCTCCGTCCACCACAGACGGGTTCAGAGTCGGCATCCAACTCCAGCAACATGGATGAGTCGCCCAAAACTTCCACGCCTGACTCACTGAATAACATTACCATTGAGGTTCCAGCCTACAATGATGCAGCAGCTAAGCCATTGGGAGGATTAGCCCCAACTCAACAGGAAAAGAAGAAGAAGAAAGGATTTCTTAGAAAAGGGTAATGCTGATATACGATTAGCACAGGATGTATAGTAATGTATTCAAGTAATCTCGATATCTTGTTTTTCAATTTGGATTTTTATACGGAATCAATATTTCATCAAATTTCCCTTCCTGAAATGAGCTTTTTAGCTTTATAATAAGGTTATACAAACAAGCATTACATAAGTTTAAATTGTATTAACTCAAATATTGCATATTCATCATTCTTGAATTTGTACCTTTCTCACACTATCTCAATCAGTCAAAAACTCCTCTCTATAGTGTCTCACCAATAAAGTGCGAAAGCGAAATTCAACACTCATAGCTTCATATATTCAACCGCAATCACCAAAATGGCACCAAAGAGATCGTTCTACGAGGACGAGGAGCTTATAACGACTAAACCAGGTTACAACTCCGAAATCTCCAAGGAACTCAAGGAGAAAGAGTCGGCTCATGGCAACATCTCCTTCATTGAAGGTATGGGCGTCAGAACGACCCCATACTTAGAAAAACATTTCAACAGTTTGAGAAGCTACCTCCACGACAAGTTCTCGATTGCTGCTGCAGAATTGGGTACTCAGAGAACCGCCGTTGCCAATGAGTGGTCAACATTCAAGAACAAGGTGGACGAGGTGATTTTGGAGCCAGTGATCCCTGACTGCGTCAATGTGATTTTCCCTGTGTTGATTACATCGGTTGCAGTTGGCAGAAGATCCCTCCCTGTTCGTTTCTTGGCTACTTCGGCCGCATTTGGCTTGTCTGTCAAATACTACATGCCTCGCACTTATGGAGCTGCTAAATCGAAGCTTTTGCTGTGGGAAAAGGAGAACTACCCAGATTTATGGAAGAAGCAGCAGGAGCTCGGAGAGCAAACGCGGGATTTGGTTGCTGAGACCAACAACTTAAGAGCTCAGCTGAAACAAGACTTGCAGAAACAGATCCACGAAGTTAGATTGTGGGTAGCCAAGCTTTTGGAGGATTAGAGTAGCATGAAATATAGCAATGAAATGTATTGTATGCAATTAACAAACAGGTCTAGTAACTGGTTGATCTTTTTGGACCTTTCTAAAATTCTATCTGAGGGAAAAGGTGGTCACATTAATGACCAAGAATGTCGTAGGTGGTGTAGATTAATGCCACTGCTCCTATGGCAACCAAGAAGTAATCCACCATGGCCAAAATAAACTTGGTGTTCTTGCCCTGTGTTGCATTCTTATAGTCACAGCATGACTTCAAGTGGAGCATGGGTGGATACATGTATACCAACGGAATACATGCGAAGCATCCCACAAAAGACACAAATTTGTCGAGGTTCTGACCACCGTAGAGTGCAATGGTGGCAGTAGTCAATACAAACACAAGGCGCAAGAGGTTCTTTTGCCACTTGACGACCTGTGAATTACGGCCCGAAGTGGAGGGAGAAAAGATCTTCAGTTCAATGAGGCGCACAGCAGGGAAGATCTGAATGGGTGTGGACAACAAAATTGCAGCAGCATAAAGCAACTGGATCATGATAACTGATGGAGAAGTTTGAGGAAGATTCAACAAAATGACAGTATCAATATCAGCACCAAAAGTTAAATAGCCAATAGCACCAATGAAGATAAAAATGAAGGAGATCGTGATAATCACCTGGAACAAAACTCTAGGGAAGTTGTTGGGATATATCATGGATTCTTGAATGGGAATGATAAGCCCGATGCCTTCGAAAGCGAAAATGGCCACGCCGATGAACAACGAGAATTCAGACTTGTTGAACACGTAGTAAATACCATCTCCTGGCTGGAAGCTGTTTCCAATGAACTCTGCAATAGTGTAGTATAAGATGGTGATCAATCCCATGAAAATAAAGATATTGGCTAAAAGTGCCAGCAACGAGAGCTTTGTAATGTCTCTAATCAAGGTAATTGGCGTCAAAATCAAAGCTTCCGCTAAGATGAACCAAAAAATGTCTAAGTCCGCTGGAGTAAAGCTGGAAATGTTACATACAAATGCACGTAAGTTTTCGGCTGTGAACACAATGTACGCAGCAACAAAACCTACTTGGGACAACACAATAGACGACAAGATGAGGTGTTGGAGCCAAGGCCCATAGCATAGCATTCCAATCTCTCCAAAGCTTGACACCTTCATGGCGATTTTGGCATACACTAAGATAACATAGCACCAATAGGAAAGCAAGCCAAAAAGAAAGAGCGTCACTACTGAAAAGACCAAACCACCGCTAGAGAATGCTTTAGGCAAGAATAACACCCCAGTTCCAACGAACGCCTTGAGAAGTAAAAAGTACGCCTTAGTGTCGGTGGCAGTACCTTTGGGGTTATAGTTTCTTGCTTGAAGGAGAGGTACATCTTCGTCCAGACCAAATGGGTTCTGTGCCTCATAATGACATGCCACCGCATCATCGTCCTCTAAGTCTTCACCAGCAAAATGGCCATAGATGCTCAAGAACTCCACGAAGTTTCTGGTAAGAATATCGGGTTTCCTCTTATTGGCATTTGCCACAAGAAACTGCCTTCTGAAACCGCCAGGAACGTTAAGAGAGCTCGCAGAGGAGCCACGACGGTCGTTCCGCTCGAAATCCATCAGTGTCCAGCTTCGAGAACGCTTGGGCCGGGTGCTTTCCTTGTTCAAGCGGTAGATATCTCTGGTGATGTCTGCACCTTCCAGAGTGAAAGCTGAGTCGTCAGCCTTGAGATGTTTGGCCACAGCCTCAACAAGTCGAGAGTCATTGATGCCTGCGGAGAAGTCTGAGAGGATCTCGGGGACAGGAGTGTCGTCTTCACTGGTTCTGGCAGACGAATCATCATCTCTATTCAAGAAAGGAGCATTGCCTAAGTACAGCCCAGGTCTGGATGAGTTTCTGGGAGAATGCGGGAGAGGCGACACAGAAAGTGGGGATTTGGCGAGCTTTGCAATCGACTGACGGCGGCTCTTCTTGATTTCCTTGGGTTGGCTCATAAAGAGATAAGTAGGGTACAGGAGATAGGAGATATGCGATATGAGAAGATTATGACAGGTGGAGGAGGTACATGAGAAATTAACATGGGGAAATTCCAACGGTAGTTCTGGTTTTATATACTGAAAGTATAAAAAATAGGAAAAGGGGATAAATTTGGAATTCGTTTGAAATAATTAGATTCACAATTGGATTTGGAACGTGACTCAATTTAAGTATGTAGATCCAACGTGAACAGACAACAATGTATACCAAGTGAAGTAAATAGTGATAAAGTTGAGACTGATTATTAGAATAGAGATCTTAGTGGGCTAGAAATAGTTTGTCATTTACAAAGTTATGAAATGGCTAACTAACAGGTATTACCTAGGTCCTTTACTTATGTATTTCGAGGTTTTCATGTGGTGAACTCAGATATCGCCATAAACTTGATTTCTTCAAAAAGAAATACTCGTTTTAATCCGTGTGAGCTCTTTTTTCTGATCTCAAGGAATTTCAATTTTGTTTCTTTCCAACTCCAGAGCGACTCATAAAAGTGGAAACTCAACCCAATCTCTACCCTTTCCTATTCCTACATCTACTCAGAACATTCCTACACCATACAACACAGCCAAATTAGACGCTCGACTCCAACAAACCAAAAAAAAAAAAAGAAAAAAAGAAAAAAGAAAAAAAAATTAGAACATTCTTAACATTCGGGGTTAAAGCCCATCTCTGTATTCTATCCATCTGCTCCGGCTCGATCGAACTCTTTCTAATCATCATTTTTGTCGCACGTGACCGAGGCACGGTATTCCTTCACAACAACTTCATAGGTTTTCATTGCCTTGTACATTTTTTCTAACATGAACTTCTCTCATTTCCTCACGTTCGTTTTCGTAGCCAGTGTTGTTGCTGCCCTCGACTTCGATTTGGCCAGAGACTTCTTCCACCTCAAACGTGCAGACGGCACCACCACCACCTCCTCCTCCTCCAGCGCTTCGACCCTGTCGAGTCTGAGCAAGTCCGATACCACCGTCTGGGTGACCATCACCACTAGCGGCGCGCTTGCCACTGTCAAGACCATCTACACGCAGAGCTTCATGTCCACGTACATTACTGAAGTGGATGCTCCATCCTCGGGAAACGTAGGTATGGGTTCAATCTCGGGAAACGTGGGCTCTCTCAAGGAGTACTCCAAGACGACGATCACAAACGGAGGTAACGGTAACAGAAACTTTGCTTATGGAGGAGCTGCGGGTGCTCTTTTGGTTGCTGTCGGAATGCTTTAGTGTATAATAGGAATATAGGTTGCGTTTGAAGAGACTTGGACCTGGAAGGGTTCAGTAGAGACCAGACATGAGAGAGAACCGGAGACTACATCTGATACTAGTTTAGATATCGGATGGTCCAGATTTCACAATCTATTACAAAGCCTGACTACCAGGTAAGAGTAGAAATAATAGTAAGCTTTATGTACTGAAGTTGAGGCTTGTACTGAAATCCTAGCATACCACAAACCATGAATATCGACGACTATTATGGTCCTGTTAGCCACTATCAATCAACTAACTGGTTCTTGAAGTATCTGATTGGAGTAACTCAGTTGGGCCAATCAATCGTGCGTCAGCGGAAGGTGTTTATCCTAAAAGCCACGTAGAGTGAACATTCATAGGGATATCGGCTGTTTTGGAGTACTGAGTTCGTCCTTGGTGTCCTTTTCTGTCTTATGCTAGGAGGAACACTTGATCAATGAAGTGATATACGTTAGACATGATCAGCTGGATGCGATCGGAAAGCCTTTGTAATGAAATAGTGTTTGAAGAGAAGCTACTTAACTTTCCTTAAAGTAATTCCTAAATTTTTAGCATCCATATTTTCATTGGGTTTTTGCCTAGTTAGCACTTGGATACACGGTTGCAAGGTCTCTGAAATGTTCTCATTGCTCTAAAGAAACTGTCTAAGCAAACAACCAAATTTATAGAAAAAATAGGGACCATTTCTAATGTATGTTATATGCTTATCTCCACAATTTGATTTCTTCTTTTATACGTTGTCTCCATTGCTTCCCATTTCAATTAACCAATTCTGGCCCTATTCTGCGTCCTTGGTAAATCGCATCAGTGTACTTCCAAACGAGCCCCATATAGAACTTCCTGAAAAGTAGGCAGTAGCTTCAGAATTCAAAAACTTCTGCATTCTAGTATAATTTTTTGGAAATAACTGCCTTTCAATCCATCATCTCCTTTTTCCCCAGCTCCACTGTCAGACGGTAGAGTTGCCCGTGCTGAAGTTTACGCGCGCCAAAACTTTTTTCCAACATCGATTTTTGTGTAAAATTCATCTTTTGAGTTAAACCACTAGCAGTACGTACAGCAACACCACAGAAGCACTCCGCAGCATCCACATATACATTGTAACCGCTGCTATTCAAGATTGTGCCCTCCAATAACCCAACTAACACGCAGATGTCGGAAGATTTGACCAAGAAAACCGAGGAATTGTCTTTGGACAACGACAAGACCGTTTTGAGCAGCAAGGAGGAATTCACTGCCAAGCACCCATTGAACTCCAAGTGGACCTTGTGGTACACCAAGCCTCAGACCAACAAGTCTGAAACATGGCTGGACTTGTTGAAACCAGTCATCACATTCCAGTCCGTGGAGGAATTCTGGGGAATCTACAACTCCATCCCTGTGGCCAACCAATTGCCTTTGAAGTCGGACTATCACTTGTTCAAGGAAGGTATCAAGCCAGAGTGGGAAGATGAGCAGAACGCCAAGGGAGGCAGATGGCAATTTTCCTTCAACAACAAGAGAGAGATTGCCCAGGTGATCAACGACTTGTGGTTGAGAGGCTTGTTGGCCGTGATTGGCGAGACCATCGAGGACGACGAGAATGAGGTCAACGGTATCGTGTTGAACGTTAGAAGAGCTAACTTCAGAGTGGCCATCTGGACCAAGGACTGTGACGAGTCTAAGTTGGTGACTATTGGAGAGAGATTCAAGAAGGTGTTGAAGTTGGCCGACGACCAGAAGCTCGAGTTCATGTCCCACGACACTTTCAACGCCAAGGGTAACGCACAGATCACTGTGTAATGTCTTGTATAAATATAATGAGGAAGAGATGTAGATATATTTGCGGTAATAACGTTTAAATTCTAATATCCATCAGGATCCAAACCCTAGTATCCAGCAGGATTGACCTTATCCTGAATAAACTCATGCACCCGCTCCCAGTAACCTGGCTGGATCACGGTGTCATTGTGTGCTGCTTGATCATACTTGTACATGACCTTATCGTTCGTTCTCAATAATTGGAAGATACGATCCATGTGGCTAGGAGGAACTATCTCGTCTCTACGGGCACTGAAAAGAAGCACGGGGATGTTGGATGGAATCTGTGGCACCAACACCTCTGTGTTCCATTTCTGGTGAACCAAAATCGTGAAATACTTGAGAGCAGGGAAGATGTGAGGCACTGTCTTTGGAATCAGTAAGAACGTATTCTCCAAGATGATTCCCAGAATGGCCGAAGGGAATATTGAAGAGATATACACCAGAACGGCACCACCAAGTGACCGGCCGTACAAAACCAACGAGCTCTGCAGAAGTTGCTCGTCTTCAGTGGTGATGTATTTCATAACTCTTTGGGCGTCCACCTTCAACCCGATCTCCAGCGGGCGGCCAGACGACTTTCCGTAGCCACGGTACGAATAGATAAATACATTGTACTGGAAGTTCTTGTAGAACATGGAAACAATGGGCAATGCATGCCCGATATTACCAGCATTGGGAGAAAGTATAAGAACGGTCTTGTTCGTGTACAGCGGCGACAGACGGTCGTGCTTGAGCGCATAGCATTGGATACTTTCGCCGTCTTCTGTGCGCAAGAAGAGCTCTTCGTAGTCGGGCATGTCGAGTTCGTCGGGGGTAGCACAGTGACCTTTACCATCATTTAATGAAGATGGGTAGATAAGGGTGGACTGGAAGGTGTAGAGGGCCACGAGGGCCAAACCTCCGATCGAAATACCAATGACGGTGAACATCTTGAAGAAGGATTTGATTTTGGATACTAGCCACACGGGCATGGTGGTGTAAGTAAGTGGTGCAGGTTACGATAACTGGAGGTGAGAAGTAGGTGATGGAGTAGGCAGGCAGATAGATAGAGACAGATAAGACAAGACGTGACATGGGAGAGACAGCTAGATATTGTATGAGTAATTGATGTAGGCTGATTTATTTTGGCATTGGGTAATAGGACTCTCATGAAAATTCTAATATTGGAAAGAAGAAATTATATTACTAGTGTGAGCTATTATTATGGTGATCCACCTGCTCCAAAATATTGACTATCCAAACAAATCTTTAATGGTTCTAATTTGTCAAGAATTGTCTTTCTATGTATTCTGCCATCCGGAATACAGTATTTACTTGAGTCTTTCTATATTGTAACTACTGCACGGCGTGACCTGATAATACTTATTAGCACAATGTGATTCATTTCCCTCTTAGATATGGAAACACAGATTACATAAAAAATAAAATAATACAACGCAGCAAAATTATTAAAAGAAATGCACATATACTGAATCCTCAGAGATCTCTCTGTTTTCCAGTCCATACGTTTCTTTCCCTCTCATCTCGTCCTCCACCATGCTCACTATCAATCAATCTACACAACCTACTCAACATACTTAAACATCTGCCCCACATCTGCCCCACATCCGGCAACACTAGCCTCGTTAGACTCACAGGACATACATCGGCCAAAGGAAACTAGCCAGATCTCGCTGTCTATTCTCATCAATGGCTAGTGGCCCCAATCAATCGCAACTGAGCCTCGCTCGTTTTGCGTTCAACATCTATGGGTCGTTGGGCTCCAACGATCAGCCGCGGGGCAAGTCTCCAGATCCTCTGAAACCGTCCCTTCCTCGCCGAAAGAAATTAATGTATTCGTGTGAACGAGAGATCACTTGTCTCTCGCGGCTCAAGCATCCAATGGGAAGGCTATCGGCATCATTTGACCCATCGACATCAGCTCCGATCCACCATGTTGTCATTGGAGGAAAAAACTACTTGAAACTTCTTGCCCTTAATAATGATCAGTCCGAAGTGGTGGCTGACGTCAATATTGTGGAGCCTCCAGGTCTGTCTCGGCTCCATTCATCTACAAAATTGTTCAACGTCAACACCGTCAAGTGCTACGGCGACATGATCGCCTGTGGCCTTACCAGCGGGTCCGTACATGTGCATCAGGTCTCTGGAAACGGCAAGTCCCGTTTGGCGTACAAGTTGGAAGACCACAAGCGTGTGGTAAACTCGGTGGATTTCACCGACCATGAACAGGTGTTGTTCTCAGGTTCGCAAGACGGAACTGTCAAGCTTTGGGATCTCCGGACATTCAGTCCAAAGCCAGTGTTGAAACTCTCGGCTTCGCAGCACTCTGATCCCGTCAGGTCTTGTGAATATTCACGTCACTCTAAAGTCAGAGGTAAAATGACTGTTCTCTCAGTTCACGACTCAGGGCTGTTGTGTAAGTTCGATTTGCGCTACCCAGGTTCTAACTCGTCCAGTACAGTTCTTCCTGAGCGTAAATGGACCTTCCATACTGGCCCTGCGCTCTCGTTACATATTCATCCGGAGTCTGAGTATGTGCTTACAGGAGGGCGAGATAAGAAGATTTGTGTGTGGAACTATGGTGAAAACTCGCTGCATCCAAACTCTCCTGAAATGATTCTCAATACTTACGGCCCCGTCATGAAAATTCGTTGGAGTCAAATCCCATGTCACGATCGGCCCCATGGCGCATCCAATTTCGAGTTTGGCGAGGATGACCATGATCCCAAGCTTTCATTGTACGACTATGATTTTGCGTGTCTGTTCTTGAACGACGATCCTACCATCACAGTTTTCAATTTAAGGAGAAAGCATGTGCCTAAAGAGATTGTAACAACCACCACTCTTAAGCCCTTCCAGAACTTCATCTGGGCAGGAGACTCGTCCTCAACAGAGCGCAAATTGTGGACCTTGAACAAGTCAAACATGTTTGTTTCTTATAATTTGACTACTGGTGACGATGGCTTACTGAACGTTACTAGACCTCTGGACGATTTGCCCAGCATCGTCACAACATGGCAGAATGGTTTCGCGGACCTCTCCATTGTTACTCAAGACAGCAGGGATTACGGTTTTCAGGGTCCTGAACAGGTGGAAGTGGAGTCCGATATCCTGGATCGGACCAATTTGGATGAGTTTACTCGAATCGATGAAGAACACACTTTGGAGCAGCGCTCCTCTTCAATCACCCTCGATAATTCCAACATCTACTCGAAAACGCCCATGGGATCGCTTCCCAATCCTTCCAATTTACTTTACCAAAAAACTCAAAATAATTCGCCTAAGGATCGGCCGCAGTTGATCAGACTGTCGACAGCTTATACTCCTACCAAGTCTCCATCACCGGTTCCATTTGGTCGACCTAATGTGGTAGATAACTACGGATCGGTCATGAGACCGTCTCTTCCTCGAAACCCGTCTCAATCAACACAAGATTCTGAATCTCCGCTTTTTATGTCACTGGTAGCCACTTCTAAGAAGTCACCTTTCAGTGGTCCTTCTCCGTACGTTGTTGGCGTGAGTGTTCCTATTCCCCTTGGAGATGAAGCAGTATTTGAGGTGCTCGCAAATGAATACTATACTTCTGTTCCAGACGGGTTTGCATTAGCTGATGTCTGTCAAATGAATGCAAGACTTGCAGCAAGTGTGCAGCGCTATAGAGATTGTCAAGTCTGGCGATTACTTGCGGTAGCTCTTGAACAGGAGGAGAACAGCTTTTTCGATGACTATACTCACAATGAGAGGGTTGTTGTTGAAGCCGAGAGTACTCTGAACCAAAGTGCTGCTGCTAACGATGACGCTAAATCAATATCTTCAGATCTAGATAATTTCGTTGGGTCCTATAACTCAAACTCAACTCTGACTACTAATTATGGTAGTGTTCCCAAGGGCTCTGAAGTTGCTTCGTCTTTACATAACACCTCTCTCTTGGGATCATCAGCCTCCTCCAGGTTAGGTGGATCGTTAATGGGATACAAATCAGGCTCGACCGCAAGCATAGACCAATTTCAGTCAGGGCACTTGTCTGGGCCATCAACTGCTTCTAGAGCCAACAGTCTGCTGATGAAAAGAAGACCATCGCTACCTGCCCCAAAAATGATCACTCCTTCCACTGAACAAGAGCATGCTATCGTAGATGATGATGAAGATGATGTCCTTTCTGAGGCTTCAAATCTGCCTAACAAGGAGCATCATATTTCCAAAACAATCCCTAGAAAGTCTTCAGCTATTGATATCAGAAGTACCAAATACCTGTCATTCGGGGCTCAGACTAGTGCTTCTCCCGAATTTTTCAATGAAGAGGGCTCTCCGTTGATGTACTCACGCAAGAACTCGGTCAAAAAGTATACAGCAGCATCTTTTTCTACAACACAGCATCCATGGGCCATTCCAAACAGCTCCCAAGACTTGGATAACGAGAATTTGAACATTCTTACAGCCGCTTCATATTCCACATCTGCTATGCACACAGGTAGTGGACATACTGTCAACTCGGGAATCAGAAGTAGACCTTCTATGGGATCCTTAAAAGGGTCCCCCATAATGACGGCTAGTTACGCTGGACGAGGATCTTTTGCTGGAGGCAGAAGTGGAGCCTTGGGTATCAAGCAGACCTCACCACAACACCTCGAAAGGGTTGTAGAGGCTAACGGTAATGAGCACCCACGTAAGTCAGCACTCACGAGTGCTTTTAAAGAGAAAGACAAAGAAGACGAGGATTCCGAGGTGCTATTTTCGGACAAGCCATGGAACACTATGGGGATGCTCAAGAGGGCCATTGACTATGCCATGGACCAAGGAGACATCATCATGTGTTCTACGCTTATATTGCTATTCTACGAGCTGCTTCATAAGTACTTTCCAAAGAAAGTACTTAGCAAAGAAGGATGTTTGGAGTGTTTGGGAATGTACATTGAAACATTAAGGAAGAGAAAGCTCTTTACTAACGCTGTGAAGGTTGTGAAGGATGCACCGACGGATCTTCTGTATGAATTAAGCAATTATGCAAACAAGGACGTCGACTTAAGGTTCTATTGTTGCTGGTGCAACAAACTAATGCTCAATGAAGCATCCAAGGCCAAGCACGGTGCTGGTAGTGACAAATTCGGATTTTGGTACTGTGATAATTGTCGACGGAAGCAGCTGAACTGTATTTACTGCAACGAGCCATGCAAGGGTCTCACGGTTGTTGTCAGTCTCAAATGTGGTCACCGGGGCCACTTCGGGTGTTTACAGGAGTGGTTTATCATTGATCAAAACACCGAATGTCCGGGTGGATGCGAAGATTCAGTGATGGCATAGACTAAATCAACTCGATTTCGCCAAGATCTAAATATGGTTTGATAAGACGGTAGATCACCACGTATACACCTTTATGGACGAGCTCCAACTCGCCTTCGTGACCCAAGTTGAGAATGATTGGCTTCTGTCGTATCACACGAATAAATACGGGCTGGTTCAATTCTGGGGTGGTAATCATGTTTTGGTTTCCTGCTGAGTCGTCCAAGAAGGTGAGGAATTCAGGAAATTTCTTGAGGAAGCTGTTGTTGTAAAGCTGGGTCAAGATCTTGAAGTGCTTATGCATGTATGACTTCTCTTGGTCAGTCATCAAGGAAGGGGCACCCTGGGGCTCGTTAGATGTCTCGTTGATGTAAAAGATGGTGAAATTGTCGATCTTGGCCAATCTTGTACGGACATAGAGTCTAACCAAGTAACTCAAGCGCTCGATCTCCGTTTCGATTATCATCAACTGGAGTTTGAAGTCAGCATTGAGGACTCCAGACTCAGCGTTGGAGTCGCCGTATTCGTACGAATCCAAGAGATATTGTTGCTGGTTCAGAAGCTTGGTTAGCACTTCTTTCATCAACTCGTGCTTGTAAGGTAAGAGGTCTGGGGCCATTCTCTCGTTAAGCATGGCTGTAACCATCTGCTGATTGAGATCCTCGGACTTTTCTTTAGTGGCAGCACGAGCCCCGGTCTCGAACTCAGTGAGGATGTCATCGATGTCCATGATGAAAGAAGTGGTGATGGACTGGATAAATGTTCGCGTTGAGTAAAGAGAGCTACATAGAGATAAAAAAGATGAGGATAGTGGGAAAAAGGAAACACCAAATTAGAATGAAATCACATAAAGTCTTATTGTGAAATTAATAACGTAAATTACTTTAATTTTCTCATCTTATACGAACTTTCTCCTTTATGTATCCGTTCCAAGATGACCAAAATGACCATCTTTACCTCTAGATTAACCTATATACACCCCACTGTTTATATCATTTATCAAATCCACCTATGGATAGACAAGCCCTTCTAGAACAGAAACGACAGCGACTACAGGAGCTCAAGCAGCGGCGCTCAGAATTACAGAAATCATCCACCGTTTCGCAGGTGCCTAGCTTGCCCGTTCTGGTGAAGGTGGATTTTGCTGTGCAAGTTGATCCACCAGCTGTAAACACACATCAAACAGCGCCAACTTCCGATATACGGCCTAACGAACATCGTTCAGATGTTAAGCGTTTTGATAAGGCAGTCCAAACGGAATTTGAAGAGGATTCTGACATTGGAGAAATCCCATCTCAACCTAGCACCAAAGAGAACATAAAAGAGGAAAATGAACTGGATCCTGTGGAAACAACTGGGCTTACAACGCAGGAGTTGGTAGAGGAGGCTCTAGAGGACCAATTGGCGCAGTCCAAACTTGGGTTTTCCTTTTCTAATCTCCGTTTGGGTGTAAAGGATCCAGGTACTGTTCAAGAAGACACAAAAGAGCCATTCAACGTTGCCAACGGGCTCTCGCATTTCCTCGACCGGCCCATTACGCATATAAGTACGGTTATACAGTTTCCAGAACTTATCCTCGTGGGATATGGAAGATCCAAAGAAAAGAAGCTCGATGACATCTCTGGAAGTGCTGGATTGGCAGTTATCTTCAATAGAAATGCTTTCCCAATGGTGCCTGAGTTTTTCCTTCAATGTACAAGTCCAATCACAGCTATCGAGTTCAATACTACTGATCCATTCAAGATAGTGGCCGGTTTGGAGAACGGAAGGGTGGTTATGTGGGACTTGACTGAGGTCAATCCTACCCAAATCGCAGTGTTACCAACATTACAGACTACAACGCTAGCAGCATCGACAAATACGTCGAATCACAGATATATCCACCACACCTCGCCTATCGTTCGTATTCACCAATTAGATGCGAACAGCCAGTTAAGTTCAAGTATTGTTTCTGTATCATCGGAAGGAATTCTTAACATGTGGTCACCCAACTTTCTTGCATTCCCCAAAGTTGATAGTGTGAGGCTCTCAGGAGAATCCGAGAGACTCAAAGACCAGTTCTCTTTGACAGACTCACTATTCCTTCTGAGTCACGTAAGGTTTACTGACGAGGTGCATCTGGCCAAATCTCCAGAAATGCGCTTCTTGAACCAGGCTCTTGTAAGCTCAAAGAACGGTCACATATACCGTCTTTCCAACAATAAGGACAAAAATTGCATTGCATTGGAATACTCGGTCATTGAAGACCAATCGCCTCAAGTTTCGCTGTCCGTGACCTCGATGGCCGAATTACCAGTTTCTTCCACCATCTCAATAATCGTATCCGGTCACAATGACTGGCAACTCCGAGTGTGGGACTTGGCTAAAAAGAAGCCGATTGCTAGTATTCCAACGGCGACGGTGGTGACAAAAATAGTGGCACGTCCCGGACACCCCTTTCACATTATCACTCTCGGTAGTGTCAATCCTCCCAAGATTGGTCCGTGCATTCAATTCTGGGACCTTCAAGCCAGACTCATGAGTCCGGTATCAACATTTTCAATCATAGATAAGACCTGCCGGGCCACTACAGCATGCTTCACCCCGGACGGATCACATGTAATGGTAGCGTTCGCAGATGGAGATATTAATATTTGGGAGATCGAAGAGTCCAGGTTGGACGCCATTACGAGCATAACGGCTAACATTTCGATAGACGAGGGCATTGTCCCTCTACTAAAGTCTGTATAACTACACCAAATCTGCTATAGTACATTAATTAAAGAAATCTTGATACAAGATTGTCTCTTGGTCTGATTGTAAGGTTCTTTCCCAACTGGGAGAGACCATTGGTCTCGTCTTGTTCTAAGGAGATACAATTATGGGAAGCTAACACAAGTAACTCAAAAAAGCATTTAGTTGCCTCTCTTCTCTGACTGACCTTTACAGTGTCTGAAGCTTTATGAACTGCCCCAAGTGGCACGTTATCTCCGTCCGTCATGTCTTTGTCCATGAGCTCGTCAAATTTGATTGTTGGCTGCTCAAAAAAGGTCTTTCTCAAGTGTTCAGCGATCTGTGTAGTGCCCTTCACACTGTCTATTGTGTTGTCATCATCTTCGCGGGGTGATTCTGTTGGTTTGGCCATGGTGTTAGCGTCGTTGTCTGGCTCAAGACCTGGCAAAGATAAGTCAAAGTCCAAGCTGTTGTCAAGATCGAAGCTCATGGAGTGGTCAGGAGATTCTGAGCCTTGTTGTTCTTGGTTGGAGAGTTGGACACATCTCTGCCTGAGCTCATGGTCAAGATTCCAGATCTTTCTCCGTTTCGAGCTGGCAGGAGAAGCGAGTTCCTCGATCAATTGCAACTTTTCGTTCTCTGTCAAATTTAATGTCAATGTCTCTTCCGTAAACCGGCCATGTGTTTGTAAATGTTGAATACTTTTCAAAATCTCGTTCGGAAGTCCCCTTTGCAACTCCTCTGCATTATCCACAATTAACTTCCTTTTTGTGGTTTTTATTACACCCTCATTTGTCACACCAACAAGTCTTGTGCGTCTGGCAGGACCGATGGATTCCTGTGGAGGGGTAATTGGTGAAGTCTCTTGTGGTTGAACACTAGAACGATCCTCAATGGTTTCTAGAGGCTCACCAAGTCCCAAGTCATCACTCTCAAGAATAGGCGAGTTGGGACCTTTGGAAAGGTCCAAAACAGATTGGTCTGCCTCCAACATAGGCGCCTGAGCATCTCGACCTTGCTCGATAGACTGATCCAAATCAAGATCAAAGTCCAAATCCAAGTCCATGTCCATGTCCATATCCGGTTGTGGCCCCGATTGTCTTCTTGCAAACTCAATGGAGCGGTCAATTTCGGAAGCATCATGGGAGGAGTGGTTCAAAGAGCTGACTTGAGAAAAGAGCATGTCATGATTGGTCTGTGCAACTGCGTCATCGTCCAAGTTTAAGTCTTCCTGGTAGAACAAGTCGAGTTCTGTCACCTGGTCTTGCATTAAATGCTTGGAAAAATTGGTGATGGTGGTTCTTGGAGGCGGTAAGTTCACTGTCGTAATATTAGATCCCAAACTGGCACCACTAGCATATCTGAAAGAGCTCTTCAATTTGTACAAGCACTCGTTGACGTCGTCTAAGAGATATTTGGTCTTTCTGGAGTAGATTCGAACAATTCCTAAGAGCAATTGGCCCGAAAGTCTTAAGGTGATAGTATCCGAATTTGTGTCTCCAGCGGACTGGATCTGCCTCGTGGAAATGATGTTGGAGGATGCAATGATGTTTGTGCTGAGGAGCTGCAGTTTAGAAAGCTTTCGGTCATAGTTGGACGCGAGCCAGACATGGGCCAAAGGTCCCTGTCTCGAGAGCAATTCAGCCATGTAGTTATGGTTGTTATTGGAAGAGAATAGTAACGCGTACTTAGATGATGGGTTATGTGCAGTGTAGGATGTATGCGGATTATATGCACTCGGGCGTGGAGTAGACAGAGGATACTTAATATATGTCTCTGGTGATGCATAAGGATAATGAAGGTATATGTTGTTTTAAAATAGAGGATGTAGAATTTATGTGGTTGTGTGTTTATTTCTTCATTTTTACGTCTCTTCTGAGAGCCATGGCTGTAGTTCTCTCAGGATTCCGCAAGGCCCATATTGTTAGTCCTGAGTATTATTGCAAATTGACTTACGAAAATGCATTCCAATTTCTCTTTGTAATGCGTTATCTTCAACGTGTTTGGTTATCTCAACCATTGATTTTTCTGGAGCTTCGTTGTTGTGATGATGCTCTGTTCCACACAGAACTCAATTACTATAGAATGCTGGGTGACTTAAAGTAGATAGTTTTTGGAGCCTGCGCAAATTTTATTTGCAAAGGGTTTAAGAATATCTACTTTATTCAATATTCACTGAAAAGGCAATATTTGAGTTACTACATTGTTTTGGAGGGTTGGATTCTATGCTTAGGTTTGAATCTTGGAAATCAATTGCTTTCAGTCCAAACTTCAAATATGTATCGAAGTTCATTTGCTACTTTTCGATTAAGGATTCGTTGTTTTATATACATTGAATATTAATTTTGAAAAAAAAATTTCCCCATTTGTCTACTGAGGGCTGATTCTTCCCGCAAAACCCTCAATTAATAAACTCTCCATTTATAGTATGTGTTCAGTTCTCAGTTCTGGTCGCGATTGTCATATTATAATCAAATTTCTACACTTGATGCAACTTCAAAAATACAAAAACCATCGGTAAAAAACGAAAAGCATTAAAAAAACTACAAATTTAACACATTGCAAATCCCTTCGAAGTATCCATCTCTCATATACCTCTCGATTAAAAAGGATCCGTTTCTCTTCCATACTACTCACTTCCTATTATTTCTGCCGGCATAGAATAATCCATAGTATAATCTTTTCAGAATCATAATCACAACCTCTAATGAATCTTGAAACGAGACTCACAGACACGTTGAACGATGTGCTTCGAACATCAGGCTACATCTTCGAGATGATCAACAATAACAAGAGACAAAGCAACCTCATCACAGGCCCTAATAACCAGCTAATACCTCCACAGGTTACCAATCAGCTCACACTAAGCATTGCACAGTTTGACCAGATTCTTGACGAAACAGTCAGCAAGTTCAATGATGCGCGTTGGTGTATTGAGCAAATGGTGGAGAGTAAGCAAAAGCAAGAGGAGTTGCGGATTCAGGAGGAACTAGAGAGACAGAAAAAGGCGGAGGCAGAGAGAAAGCGCAAGGAGGAAGAGGCAGCGGCACTCCGGAAGAAAGAGGAGGAGAAGCGGCTTGCAGAGGAGAAGGCTCGCAAAGAGGAGGAAGAGCGAATCGAGCGTGAAGCCAAGGAGAAGAGAGAAAGAGAGTTGCGGGAAGCCGAAGAGAGGAAGCAAAAGGAGCAGCCACAAATGGACGATATCATGGACTCTGGATTCGACTTTGATATGGATATGGACAAGGGATTGGATATTCCGAACCCATCGGATATCTTGTCGTCGATGAATTTCAAGGATGGAGAACAGCCATCTAACAAGAAGAAGAGTATTGACGATATGGATTTGGATATGAACAATGTATTGGGAGGCGAGCAGTCGTTGCTAGATGAATTTAATATGGATATGTTGGGTAAGGATATGGACGGTGGCATGGGAGGAGCAGAGGAGGAGTTTGATGTCGATAACTTCTTGAATCAATTTGGAAATGGAGACTAGTTGGTATCTTGTGGAATTTCAATCTTGACTGGCAGACCGTGACTGTTAATGTGACTTATTGGCTGTGAATTCGATGATCTCAGTTCGATTACAGCAACTTCTCGGCTTCATTCTTGAGAGCACGGAGCGTCCCCATAGCTCTATGCACATCAAGGGAAACATCTGATCAAGGTCAGACTACGCGTACTCTTGGTTACGTGCTACTTACTGACACGGACTCACATTGTATAATCTCATCCTAATCCCAAGCATTGTGCCTGATTTCCATCCATCTCAAGTGCTCAAGTGACCATTCAGACAACCCACCCGGAACTTAATTGACGAATGTCATTTTCGAGTTCACTCTAAATGATAACGAATCTCAAGTTTTTTCTGTTGAAAGCTTCATTCGAGCCAATTCACCAGTCTAACGACTAGTCCTACAATGGTGTGCATACTCCTACCACCTTTATGATCCCAGGCCATTTCAAGACTCTGACCAAATCAGCCAAAATATGCTTAGGAATCAATATGAAACGCCTAATACACAAGCAAGACCACCAAAAACCACCACCTATTCTTTTTTTCACTCTCATTAACCTCCCTTCCCCTAGTGTAGGTTATACCACCAACAACCAATAGGAAGCTCCCTCCAAGGTCGTGCGCGCACCTCAAACCCACGCTCGGTCTTACCAAAACCACTTGGAAAAGATTCACTGAATCCACACAATGTTCAGACAAACCTTGCGCCAGGTCGCTAGACAATCCAACTCCGTGGTCAGAAGAACCTACGCCACTGAGGCTTCCAGTTCCGATGCCTTGAAGTTGTCGTTGGCTCTCCCACACCAGACTTTGTACTCTGAATCTGAGGTTCAGCAGGTCAACTTGCCTTCCGTTAACGGAGACTTGGGTATTTTGGCTAACCACATCCCAATTGTCGAGCAGTTGAGACCAGGATTGTTGGAGATCATCTCCAAGGGTGGTGAGACCGAGCAGTACTTCGTTTCTGGAGGTATTGCTACTGTCCAGCCAGGTAACAAGTTGACCATTTCTGCCATTGAGGCTTTCAAGCCAGAGCAGTTCGATGCCCAGGAGATCAAGTCATTGATTGCCGATGCTCAGAAGAGAGCTTCTTCTTCCGATGAGGTTGTTGTTGCCGAGGCTAACATCCAGTTGGAGGTGTTGGAGGCATTGCAGAACATTGCCAAATAAGCATATAGGTAAATTTCATGACACGTTAGAGAAATGTAGAGAGATGTTATTTTTGCGAGCTTAAGTATGAAGATTTTAAAATTCCGACTATGGTGACTGGGGACATGGTGCACTGGAAATTTCAGAATCTTCTGGTGAACATGCGATTAGCTCTATTACTGCGTGAATTTGATCAAACTAAGTACTTTGTCTGAAATGCACTGTTGGTCGTACATCCATTAATAGCGTACGTTTGAGAACTTCAACATTTTCTTATTTATCTTCATTTCGTTTATTCAACTCTCGACCTAATTGTCTTACTTTGTAGACCTCGTGCTCAACACCTACTTTCATTGATCCTCTGGTACCCACTTCAACCAAAACACCGCAAAAAGAAAACAACAACCAGCAATGAATCTCACGAAATAGCAAATTATTTGAATATTAATAGAAAGCTCTTCAAATTCCAAATCTTCCAATAATCAAGATTTCTCTGTCCCACCCATCCAAGTGTGCATAGTGCGAAAATTTTCGATTTCCAACTAGACTTCAACTTTCAACTTCTGCCATCACCAATGTCGTTGTCTGCCAAGGAGGCGTTTGCCAAACTTCCTCAGAAGTTGCACAACTTCTTCATCAAGTACCCACCAAGACCTTTCGCAGCATACTCGGAAAAACCATCCACAATCATCGACCCTAACTTGAACCCTTTTCTTCCAAACAAGAACCCAGAGACTGGAAAATGGCATGGGGCCAAGTACTCGTTGAGAAGATCTGCCGACTTGTTCAAGATTGCTCGCAAGTTCGGAATCGAGACACTTTTACCACCTATTCCTCACAGAAAGTTCTACGAAGACAAGTATGAGAACAAGAACTGGATGAGAGGTGTTTTGAACCAGAAGAAGCAGAAATGGGAAAGAGAGTTCCCGGAGAAGTTGGCCAACAGAAAGGAGGCCATTGCCAAGATGGACGAAACCATCATTGCTGCCAGACCCACATACAAGAAACAGCTTAAGAAGAAGAAGAAGCAGGAGAGATCCTGGTACTAGACTGGAGTGGAGCTTGAGGCTTTCGCTACAGTGGCATATGTATATAGAAGTCAACAGGATGACTGGACAGATGTAGGTACGAGACTCGAAAGGAGACTCGAGGCATCACATTGTAGAGAGCATTAACGAACTTACATAGAATATGGTACTGCGAGGCCAAAGTACTAGAAATTGCAAGTTCTAAGAGGCTAATAGAGATTGATTTGATACTTCTCAATTTAAAGTGGCCACCAAAGCCGTCTACCCTGTCCATAGCTGACAGATATCCACCTACATTGTTCAATCGTTTCCTCACATTCATTAAAATAAGCAGTTGATAAATAGTTTCAACTTCAATAAACTTTTTATTTGTTCATCCCTGTTCTCTAAAATGCACGCTTACCCTTTCTGAAAGGCTTTTTCCGATCAGAAAGTGTCTTGCTGGGCTTAGCTCCTGGTCCTTTGATCTTCAATTCACTTTTCGCCAAAAGATCCTCGATGTTTAGATCATCCGGGAGAATAATCTGCCGTATCTGATTTCCACGAATATTCATGAATTGCATGAGTTGTGGATCTTGATGCTGTTGAATGAGTTTGATGTTCTTCATGGAAAGATTCATCAGGGGCGAACAGGACAACACCTGACCGTTCACGGAATTTCCGTTCTTCAACTCTACAGTAACAGGCTGGTTGACTGCCGAGGGCAAGTTCATGAGAAATCGAACCAACTTCATGCTATTTTGACCTCGAGTAGATATTTCGATGGATGTATGTACCTACATATTTGGAATTTGAGATGTACGGATGTGTATGTTTTTCGTCAAAGAAGTGAATTTACCTCCACCGACATCTATACCTCGAATAAAATGGCCACAATCAAAGATCATTTGCTAGGAATTCCTCCGGTGACGCGGTTCTTCACATCTGTGACATTGATCACCGTATTGTTTCGGCTGTTGCACTGGATATCTCCAATGGAATATCACTTCTTTGCATCACAGTTTTGGTACGACCTAGAGTACGTTCTTAACGCAGACACATGGTCCGAATACGTGTGGAGATTGCTTGAAAACTCGAAGACTTTCTACAAGTTTTTTACCACTTTCTTCTTCCCAGTGGAAGGTGGACCATTTGTTTTCATGAGTATGTACTCTTTCTATCTCTACTCTTCAAAGTTGGAGGGACGCACAGGAAAATTCAAAGGTAACTTCCCAGATTATCTCTGGTTCATTCTTTTGTGTGGTGCCATGTTGATTGGTGTGGAGGTGGTTGTTAACTACTTTGAAGAGCACTTGATGTTCACCCAGTTGTCGGAATGGACTGGTGAGGCGTACTACCGTAAGCTCCAAGCTTGTCTCATTTATGTGTGGCTGAGATATCTGAAATCATCGAATGTAGACTTCTTGGGAATTTTCCGTGTTCGCTCGTATTACTTGCCCTTGTGTCACCTTGCACTTGCAGTGGTCGATAGTCGACTTGCCGTCTGGGACGCCATTGTTGGCTACTTTGTGGGGTATATATACCTTTGCATCCAGTCCGACACCTTGCCATTCTACAACCTCATTCCTCGTGTCTACGGCAGGGATGATCCAAGACTGAACCGTACCCTTGGCCTGGCCACTGCTATTGATTTCATTCCTGCTATTTTCGACTTGGGTTACTTGAAGGCACCCCGGTTCCTCTACTCTATATTGGGGTATCCTTACAACACCTCCAAGCGGTCCACCGCCTTCAAGAATGCACCGGAGCCTTCTGTAAAATTGATGGATGGCTTTTCCTCAAGCTTCTTAAACAGGGGCGCGGAGAACACTTTCCGTGGTACTGGTCATCGCTTGGGAGGTGCTTCTGACAAGAAGAATGATTAGACATACAGGCGATGCTGTAGCATCGCTCATCTCATTACATATGTACTTCTTTCGAATTCACGATATTGATTGAACATTCCACCGAATGGGTGAATCTGGTGTAGAAGGGACATAAGCACTGTCAATGATATATTGAAAGTTGAAATTGGTAATTAAGTATTGTTTTGCTAATTGCCAAGTTCTAAATTCCTTTATCAAACTTTGAAACTTCTGTTAGGAATCTATTGTTTTCAAGTTCCCCTTTGATGCGTAATAAATTGAGGGAGTTACATATCGCCAGCCAGTAGCATGAATAGCCAGTCCCCCCTCACCTGCGGAGATATCTGCTTCCGCAGATGTTGCCAAGGTTTCCTCATTTTTGCCATTATTAATGTATCATGCGATTTCATGAGGTCTCTCTTTTCCCACGATGAGTCTTCACCAGACAGTTCTACCTTATTAAAAACGAATAAAATTCATCATTGACAATGAAAACAAACCTGTTTCCTCAAAAATTGACTTCCCAATTCATTTTTCATTGCTGACACACCAAAAACTGGCCAAGAAAAATTCCTTCCATTTGCTTGACATGACCTTCCTAATTAGGATAACTCCGACATCGCCCGACGCCGCAGCGGCCAAGCGGGCACTATAATAATCGGCAAAATTCCACACTTTTTTGCTCTATTTTTTTGTTTCTAATATTAATTTCTATTCAATAATACGTTATGAGCAAGTCAAATCTTACTTTTACTTGGGAGGACGTTTCTGTGTCTCTGGATCTGAAGATTTTGCTCGACAATGTATCTGGCTGCGTGGCTGCGGGAACTATGATGGCCCTCATGGGACCATCAGGTTCAGGCAAAACTACCTTGCTCTCTGTAATAGCAAGAAGACAAAGGGGATTAAGTGATTTTGAAATTCTGGGGACTACCGCTTTTGGCGGAGAAGAGCTTTCGACTTCGAGACTTCGTCAATTGTCTAGATTTGTCGAACAGGAAGACCATCTAATTGGCTCCCTTACTGTGAAAGAGACGGTTTCATTCTCTGCTAGAATGGCCACAAGATTAACCAATGTGTCAGAAATTACTGCAAATACAATCGATGTATTGGGCTTGTCAAAACAGGCCAATACTAAGGTTGGAACTCCGCTTCAAAAAGGTCTCTCCGGCGGGCAGAAGAGACGACTTTCGGTGGCTGCGCAAGTGGTGACCCAGCCAGAAATTTTATTTCTTGACGAACCAACCTCAGGGTTGGATTCGAAAGCATCATTTGAGGTGGTACAAACCTTGAAGAAGTTTGCTCAGATGGAGAACGTCGTGGTAATTGCATCTATCCACCAGCCTTCCACTCAAACGTTCGATCTATTCGACTCAGTGACTTTCTTGTCCGAAGGAAAAGTGGTTTACTCCGGTCCTCGTGACGGTGTCGAGCTGTACTTCGACAAAGTGAACTATCCTATTCCGACGCACTACAATCCAGCAGAATACATTTTGGATTTGATCAACACTGATTTCGAGGCTGAGGGTATGGACAAGCATGAAGTGTTGGAAAAGTTAGCAACATTTCATAAGCTGAACAAAACTCCATGTGATTCGCTTGTTCTTTTCAAGGAAGAAGAAGAATCTGGGACCCTGACAAACAAGAACCCACTTAGACAAACATGGATCTTGGTGCAAAGAGCCTTTATCAAAGCTCGCCGTGATTATCTTGCTTACTATGTGCGGATAGTCATGTACTTAGGGTTGGCCATTCTCATGGGAACCGTCTGGTTACGCCTTGGATATACTCAAAAGAGCATTCAACCGTTCACAAATGCAATCTTTTTCAGTGGTGCTTTCATGTCCTTCATGTCTGTCGCATATATTCCCGCGTACCTTGAGGACTACTATGCCTATAGCAAAGAGAGGTCCAATGGTTTGTATGGACCTTTCCCATTTGTGCTTTCCAATTTCATCATCGGAATCCCCTTTTTGTTTTTGATTGTCGTCTTGTTTTCTATCATCACTTATTTCTTGTGCAATTTCAGAAAATCTGCTGAAGGCTTCTTCATGTACGTTATGTACTTGTTTCTCAACCTTCTCGCGGCAGAGTCACTCACCATTCTTATCTCCACCATTTTCCCGATATTTGTGGTTGCATTGGCCCTCACTGCCTTTGCCAATGGACTCTGGATGGCTGTTGGCGGATTCTTGGTATCTACCAACGTCTTGAACAAATTCTGGTACTATACCTTCTACTGGGTTGACTACCAACGATACGCTTTCCAGGGCATGATGTTCAATCAATTCGAGAAGGCAGTGTTTGCATGTGGAGAAGGTTGCCATTGTATGTATACTTCCGATTTGGAGAGCCAATGTAAGATTTCTGGACCCGCAGTGTTGAAGGCAGTGGGATATGGCAACAGAGACGATGGGCTTTGGGTCGGAATCATGATTGTGTTGATTTTTGTTTTGAGAGCAGCAACTTATGTCATTTTGAAGCTCCGCAAATAATTTTCAGAAAATGCCCATAGCTAAATCCAAATTATTTCGAACTCACTTCTCATCGTAACATTCACCGAGTTTTCCCTCCTATGTATCAATAAATCCGAAACTATTTGGGTAACACAAGCCGTCTTATCAATCCTATACTACCAGCAATTTTTATTATAATATGCTAGACATTTCCAGGAAGTATTTCTTTCATTCTTTACTAATTCTTTTGAGGTCATGTGCATAACTGATTGTTGCAAACACCAATGAAAAACATCGTAATGTCACAATGAGCGAGCCACACCAACAATTCCAACAATATTAAATTGATTTTTTTTTGTCCAGTTTCAATCCTACTTCCAAACCATTAAACTCTATAATTTCCAGCATAAAGTTCTCTCTGAACCCATTCAACCTGAACCCATTCTACCTGAACCTAAAATTAGACCAATTAATTAGTCCTACATAGGCCCGCGGGCTTACACATGGATCTTAACAATACTAGACAACCATAGTATCCAGTCACACATTCTCCGTGGACGGCAAGTTTTGCACCCAGACCGACTTGTGACTTCCAAATATGTCAGAAAGGGCCGGCAAAAAAACTTCCCTCAGCCGCCAGGAGGGTTCCAGTGCAGAGGTAGCCGACAGACCTTCGGGGTCGAGCACCTCTGTAACAGCTTCGCCTTCATTGAAGCCCAAAGGTGTGAAATTGAGAAAAAACAAATCTAGGCCTCAAATGAAGAGACTTCTGTCCGCACAGTATAAGTTGATTTATTCTGTGGATGACGATATCAACGAAGAATTGGAAGACGATGAAGAGCTGGAAGATTTGACCAAGACGGAGAAAAAGTACTTAGAGGGTTACCATGATGCATTGAAACTCCTACATCACCATAAAAAGACTAAGTTGACAGAGCCAGGACGCAGGGCCGGGCCCATTGAGGAAGATGAAGAAGAACCCGATCGACTCCGGCTGAGCCAGATTTTGGACGATGTCGAGAATAACACAATTGGACTCAGCGACGATGACACCGACATTGCTGACGAAACCGCCCAACAGGATGGAGACAATTCCGACAATGAGTCAGCAAAATCCACGAGCCTGAAGGAGACAATTGAGTCGTTGAATCTTAAGGACCGTCAGGAGGCCATCAACACTACGCATCCTTTCGGTATCAAGATTTGGAAGCCTTCTATCTACAAAAAGAATCGCTCTGTGGCTGTCAGAGCAGAGGAAGATATTCATGACTACGACCCCAGACGTCCAGCTGGCCGGATTTATTGGGGTGTTCACTTGACAAACTTTATCTGGTGCTTAACCTTTGGACTCTTCTTGTATGCCTTGTGTGTATTGGGAGCAGTTTTCGTATATGTCATGTCTGGATTTGGCTGGAACAAGAATCTGAAACCGTACGCTCAATTACTCCTTAAATTGGGCCGCTTCTTCCTCTTTCCCTTCCGGAAATTCGTTCTTCTCAATAAGGACGAGAATTACCTTGACGAGGATGAGTTGGACGGTAGATCCATCTCAGAATTCCACCGCTGGAGATTGCAGGAGGAGGGCCGCTTATTTTTTGCTCCTCCTCGCAGAATGACCAATTCCGAGTCCAAACCTTTGTTGAAGGACCACAAGGGTAGACCCTTGAGGGACGCGTACTCGTCCTTAGGAGACGATCAACAGGGTGTAGATGCCGAAAGTGCTGTTGATGATAATAACGATGGCGACTCTCCGACTGAACTCGATAACAACGACATCAAAGTGAGATTCTTTGGAAGAGGCAGATGGTCCGTGGGTCGTTTGTTTTTCTATCTTTTCTTCTACGGTATTCTCCAGCCAATTCTTTTTGTGATTCTGATCCTCGGATGGTTGTTTGTTTTTACTATTCCAATGGCCAACCTCATCAGCATCCTTTGTGACCATTTGAGAAGAAGACCACTTGCTCTCCATTTTGAACTTGAAGAAAGCTATTACCGCAAAATCGCTGATCCGAAATTGAAGAAGTTCTACAAGAACCAGTCCATCATTCTTTGTACCTATAGATGTTGCGGATTGCACTACTATAAGTATACTATTGATGGAACCAACATCTTTTTTATCAACTTATTGGTGGTTGTGTTTTTCGTCATCTTGGACTTCTTCCTTTTGAAAGAAACCTTGGGATGGGAAAAATGGTACACCGACTCATCGTTTTTGTTCTGTGGCTGCTTGTTTTCAATTGTTCCATTGGCTTATTTTATCGGTCAAGCTGTGGCATCCATCTCTGCTCAATCTTCGATGGGCGTTGGTGCTGTTATCAACGCTTTCTTCTCCACTATCGTGGAAATTTTCTTGTATTGTGTTGCATTGAACCAATCCAAGGGTAAGCTTGTAGAGGGTTCTATGATTGGTTCCATTTTAGGAGGTGTTCTTCTCTTGCCTGGCCTCTCGATGTGTGGAGGCGCCTTGAAAAGAAAAACACAAAGATACAACCCCAGGTCCGCTGGAGTTTCCTCTACTATGCTACTCTTCGCAATGGTAACTATGTTTGCCCCCTCATTGTTTTACCAGATGTATGGTTCCTACGAGATTCGTTGCAAATCCTGCGATGCATCCAGCTATTCAACTGGGGCTGAGTGTACCACCTGCCGTTTTATCCAGCCTTCGTTGACTTTGGACAAGCTCTACCTTAGTGTTCTTCGCCCATTCTCAATGATTGTCGCAGTGATTTTGTTCGTTGCGTACGTTTGTGGATTATTTTTTACTTTAAGAACACATGCATCGTTGATTTGGGCAACTAACTCCCATGAACAAGCTGCTATACAAGCGAGAAAGGATAGTTTACCAGCGACTCCTTTGAAATCACCAAGTATCGTGAGCATTGACCACATTCCATTATTGAAATCCAGAAGTATTGAACTTCCACCGAAGAAACCCGCTGTGCCCACGACAGCGCTTCAAGAAATCAATAAGGCGAAGATTTTATTGACTCCAAAAGTCAGTGCTCGTGCATCGCCACAACTTCAGGCAAAAGATCCAGAGTTTCTGGCTGACACTGGAGAAGAAGAGGGAGGCCACGACGCCCCCAATTGGTCTAATTACAAATCAACAGTCATTCTTTTGGGCGCAACATTACTTTATGCAATTATTGCTGAGATTTTGGTTGACAATGTTGACGCCGTGCTTTCTAATTTCCCCATCAATCCTAAGTTCTTAGGTTTGACGGTTTTCGCCCTTGTCCCCAACACTACCGAATTTGTCAACGCTATTTCCTTTGCTGTGGGAGGGAATGTTGCACTTTCAATGGAGATTGGTAGTGCGTACGCGTTGCAAGTTGTATTAATTCAGATTCCAAGTTTGGCGGTGTTTTCTGTTCTTAAAGGTTTCACCAATGTGGAACAAATCTTTTCGTTAATCTTTCCGCGTTGGGACATCATCGCCACATTAATCTCCATTTACCTTTTCACTTACATCTATGCCGAAGGAAAGTCGAACTATTTCAAGGGAGTAATCTTGATTTTGATATATGTGGTAGTATTGGTGGGCTTCTACTTGGACGATGTTGTAGCCGACCTAGACGATGGATTTGGAGTTTCAGCGTCAATATTTGCTCAGCTTCTTTCACGCTAGCTTCAATGACTTATTGTAATTTATAATAAATTGACATGTATTCATAAACTCAATCTTATATAACTCTATCAGTTCAAAAGGTAAATTCTACCCTCGTATGGGCTCAAAGTGCTCTCTTCGTACAGCTCCTCGTTGGAGATGAGGAGCTCCAAATCACCATCAACCAACTTCTCAAACTTGATTGATTCAGTGCTGAAGTTCAACACAACATAAGCCTTCGAGTTACCAGATGTCTTGACGTAAGAGAAGACCTTCTCGTTGTCAAAATCTAAGATCTCTAGGTTACCATAGATCAAGAGATCCTTGTGCAGCTTTCTAACCTCCAAGGACTTCTTCCAGAAGTTGTACAAGGAGTTAGGGTTATCAACCTGCGAAGCAGCGTTGACCTCAGTGTAGTTAGGGTTGACCTTCATCCAAGGCTTACCAGTGGAGAAGCCTGCGTTGGCCGAGTCATCCCATTGAACGGGGGTTCTAGCATTGTCTCTAGCCAACAAGTTAATTGAATCCATCAACTTATCTAAGCCCTTTTCGCCATTTGTAGCCTTGAAGTTCTTGACATAGTTGATGGTGTTGATGTCCAAGTACTCCTCGATGGGCCAGTCCCTTGGAACATTGCACATACCGAATTCCTGACCCTGGTAAATGAACAAGGTACCGGTCAAAGAAGCCTGGAAGAGTGCCAACATCTTACCACTCTTAAATCTGAACTTTGGCGAATCGTTACCGAAACGAGAGATTGATCTAGGCTGGTCGTGGTTCTCAGTGAAAACAGTGGCCCAGGCATCAGTGCCTTCGACGAAGGAGCACATGTTCTGGACAGCCTTCTTAAGGTCTGGCAACGTGAAGCCATTGTAACGGAATCTGTCCTTAGGGTCTGAACCCACCTCAACCACATCGAACAAGAACATCATATTCATTTCCTTCTCCTTAGCACTCACGTACTTCAAGGCATCCTCACGAGTCGAGTGACCGACTTCTCCCACTGTCATTACATCGTACTTGGAAGTGACTTGCTGGAACATCTCCTTGTGGAACTCGTGAATTCTTGGACCAGACTGGTGGTAGAGCTTACATGGCTGGTACTCCTGGTCCTGGAACACAATTGGGGCATCTGGGAAGGTCTGCACCTTGGAGTACATACCAGCAGTGTCGATTCTGAAACCGTCCACACCCTTCTCGAACCAGAAGCTCAATGCGGATTTGTAAATGGCCTGTCTGGTTTCCTCATTCTCCCAGTTAAGGTCTGGCTGTGACTCGGCAAAAAGATGCAAGTAGTACTCATCGGTCAATTCGTCGTATTTCCATGCACTGCCAGAGAAGTAAGAACCCCAGTTGTTAGGTGGGTGTCTGTTGCCCTGCTCGTCGTACTTGGCGGGCTTCCAGATGTACCAGTCTCTCTTTGGGTTCGTCTTAGAGGATCTGGACTCTTCGAACCACTTGTGTTCGGAGGAGGTGTGGTTGATAACCAAGTCCAAGATCAACTTCATGCCTCTAGAGTGGACCTCGGAAATCAACTTGTCCATATCCTCGAGGGTTCCGTACTTGGGGTACACATTCTCGTAGTCGCTGATGTCGTAACCCATGTCGTCTTGAGGAGAGTCGAACATTGGGGACAACCAAACAATGTCGATGCCCAAGTTCTTTACGTAGTCCAAGGTGGAGATGATACCTGGAATGTCTCCAACTCCGTCTCCGTTGGAGTCTTTGTAAGAAGCAGGCCAGATTTGATAGATGGAGGCGTCTTTCCACCAGGTGTAGTCAACAGTCATTTCGCAGTAGTGATTTTTCGTGATGATATTGAAGAAAAAGGTCTGTGGAAATATATAAATAGTGGGGGATCGCGGGGTGGAATGAGTGGGGGCCGGAAAAATACCCCAGATTAATTTGCAAAATTGCAAAATTGCGAGAAAGTTTGCGAAAACCCTGCGAAACTTAGCGAATCAATGCGAGGTTTAGTGGCCTTTACGAAAAGGGAAACCACTCCCCAGGTTTATCGATGGGTTGACGTCTTGATTGGGGAAGGTTACACAGATGACAGTGGCTAATCAAAGATGGAATGTGGGAGGGTATCATGGTTTCGCAAATTGTCAGGTTAGACAGAAACATTAAATGTGATAAAAATAGAATCACCAATTCTGGAGTTTGTAGCCTACTTCAGTGGATACTGTGAATTTACAAGTATATGGACCCTTATGAGAAAACGGTAATCTGTGATGAAGCCTCGTAATTGGACTTTCCCAAAATATTCAGTTACCAGATTAATCCGCACTGTCCCCAACCTTTTTTTCACCTCCACGTCAGGGCTGCCAATCTAACGAATGGATAATCGAGGTAACAAACATACGATGATTTCGCAATAATTAACATTCCACGGAATCTCTTTCGAATTCTTGTTACCCACGAGAGGTGTTTTCTTATTTTCGAGGCAAACGCCTTCTCAGCCCCCACGGAGATCTGCATTAACCTTCATGTCGTGTATTTAGTTGATCGGAATTAAGATCCTCATGACTTCAAACGTCTCTGTTCTGACGAATCGAGAAGGCTCCATATGACAAAGCAAAGACTAGTCGTTCGAGGTTGACCTCTTGTTTTATCTTACAGGTTGTCAAAGTAGAAAAATTTACCAACAGAGGCATTTCAAATTGAAATACTTTCTATCAAATACCCGGACCACACTACGGTTCTTGTCAGATATACATATAAGCGAATTTATATTTTTAACTTTTTTTTTTTAGCCAGAATCTCATACTCTATTCAATGTCTCCTCGTGTCACCGCCTATGTCCGTCGAGTATGTTAACCAACAAATCCTACATCGTATCTAGCTTATTCTCCAGGTCTCCGTTCCCAACTAGGCAACCAGTCCGGTGTCCAACGCTCGCGTTTTTCCTTCCATTTTCCCTCTATTTTCTACATTTTCTCCCCATTTTTGTACTCCAGACTTTTCACATAATCACTCCTACCAACCGCCCACGCCACTTTCGACACAAAGGGTTACTTTTTCGAAATCACACCTTCGTCAGCAACACAACAAGCTAACTCCAAAATAATCAACACGTCTGTTGGTCGAGATTGTCCGTTCTGAAATAAACTCGTAGACCACTGAGCACGGTGCGAACCCAGCGTAAATCTCAGCACCCGCGCTCGCCACCTCCAACGATTTTTTCGTCTTCAAATATCAAATAAACCTTACATCTTGTCAATCCCTCTCCTCTCCCAATACCGTATCATCCATCCATCGGTATAGGTATATTGAGGTAGTGCGTCGCCCACAACTTTCTGCTGTTTGAGTGACTTTTTTTGTTTGATTCCTTCCACGTTTTTCCTTATTCCTTCCGAATCAGAATCCTAACGAGGGTCTCATCGATTATCCACAAACACCCCATCCCATTCATCGTTTCCAGCGCTGTTGGGTAGATTCATTTGTTGGTTACCAATTTCCAGTTTGTCATATCCAGAAAACCACAAAAAAATATCTCATTAACTGCTCAATATGAATCGCCAGTTCCCATACTCCAGCGCCCCGCTCCGCTCCGTGAAAGAAGTAAGTATCCCCCATATTTTTTGTCTCCATTTATAAGAGTTGCTACTAACATGCTCAGGTGCAATTTGGTTTGCTTTCTCCTGAAGAAGTGAGGGCTATTTCGGTCGCCAAGATCGAGTATCCGGAAACTATGGATCAGACCACTAAAAGACCAAGGGACGGCGGTTTAAACGACCCTAGATTGGGTTCAATCGACCGTAACTTCAAGTGTCAGACCTGTGGTGAGGACATGGCCGAGTGTCCAGGACACTTTGGCCATATTGAGTTGGCCAAGCCTGTTTTCCACATTGGTTTCATCTCAAAGATCAAAAAGGTCTGTGAATGTGTGTGTATGCACTGTGGAAAGCTCTTGGTGGACGAGTCCAACCCGTTGATGGCCCAGGCTATCCGCATCAGAGATCCAAAGAAGAGATTTAATGCTGTTTGGAACGTGTGTAAAACCAAAATGGTTTGTGAGGCGGACGTAATCAACGAAGAGGGCGTGGTCACCTCGGGAAGAGGCGGATGTGGTCACACACAGCCAACTGTTCGTAGAGATGGTTTGAAGTTATGGGGAACTTGGAAGCAAAACAAGTCCTTTGACGAAAACGAGCAGCCCGAGCGTCGTTTGTTGACTCCTTCTGAGATTTTGAGCGTCTTAAGACACATTAGTGCTGAGGACTGTCAAATGATGGGTTTCAACGAGGATTACGCTCGACCCGAGTGGATGTTGATCACAGTTTTGCCTGTGCCTCCTCCACCGGTTAGACCCTCGATTGCTTTCAACGACACTGCTAGAGGTGAGGATGATTTGACATTCAAGTTGGCCGATATTCTTAAGGCCAACATCAATGTTCAACGTCTTGAAATGGATGGTTCGCCACAGCACGTTATCAGTGAATTCGAGGCATTGTTGCAATTCCATGTTGCAACATACATGGACAACGATATCGCTGGCCAACCCCAGGCTCTCCAGAAGACCGGTCGTCCTATCAAGTCCATTAGAGCAAGATTGAAGGGTAAGGAAGGAAGATTGAGAGGTAACTTGATGGGTAAGCGTGTGGACTTCTCTGCTCGTACCGTCATTTCTGGTGATCCAAACCTTGATCTTGATCAAGTGGGTGTTCCTCTTTCCATCGCAAGAACCTTGTCATACCCGGAAATCGTCACCCCATACAACATCCACCGCTTGACGGAGTATGTTCGTAATGGTCCTAATGAGCATCCTGGTGCCAAGTATGTTATTCGTGACACCGGTGACCGTATTGACTTGAGATATAACAAGAGAGCAGGTGATATTGCTTTGCAGTACGGTTGGAAAGTGGAGCGGCACTTGATGGATGATGACCCTGTGTTGTTTAACCGTCAACCTTCTTTGCATAAAATGTCCATGATGGCGCATAGAGTAAAGGTGATGCCCTACTCTACATTCAGATTGAACTTATCTGTCACATCTCCATACAACGCAGATTTCGATGGAGATGAGATGAACTTGCATGTCCCACAATCCTCAGAGACCAGAGCTGAATTGTCACAGATTTGTGCTGTGCCATTGCAGATTGTGTCTCCACAATCCAACAAGCCTGTCATGGGTATTGTGCAAGATACTTTGTGTGGTATTCGTAAAATGACCTTGCGTGACACGTTCATTGATTATGAACAAGTCATGAACATGTTGTATTGGATTCCAAACTGGGATGGTGTCATTCCTCCTCCTGCTGTTATCAAGCCAAAGCCTTTGTGGACTGGAAAGCAGTTGTTGTCAATGGCTATTCCTAAGGGAATCCACTTGCAAAGATTTGACGATGGCAGAGATATGCTCAGTCCGAAGGACAAGGGTATCTTAATCGTCGATGGTGAGATCATATTCGGTGTCGTTGATAAGAAGACTGTCGGTGCCACTGGTGGCGGTTTAATCCATACTGTCATGAGAGAAAAGGGTCCAAAGGTCTGCGCGCAATTGTTTAGTTCTATTCAGAAAGTGGTGAACTACTGGCTTTTGCACAATGGTTTCTCTATTGGTATTGGTGATACAATTGCCGACAAGGAGACCATGAAGAATGTCACAACTACAATTCAGGAAGCTAAGCAGAAGGTCCAGGAGATTATTATGGATGCCCAGCTGAACAGATTGGAGCCTGAACCAGGTATGACCTTGAGAGAATCTTTCGAGCACAATGTCTCTCGTGTTCTTAATCAAGCTCGTGATACCGCAGGTCGTTCGGCAGAAATGAACTTGAAGGACTTGAATAACGTGAAACAGATGGTGACGTCTGGTTCTAAGGGTTCGTTCATTAACATTTCTCAGATGTCTGCTTGTGTGGGTCAACAGATTGTGGAAGGTAAGCGTATTCCTTTTGGTTTTGGTGATCGTACTTTGCCTCACTTTACCAAGGATGATTACTCTCCGGAGTCTAAGGGTTTTGTGGAGAACTCCTACTTGAGAGGATTAACACCTCAGGAGTTTTTCTTCCACGCTATGGCTGGTAGAGAAGGTCTTATCGATACTGCAGTCAAGACTGCTGAAACTGGTTACATTCAACGTCGTTTGGTCAAGGCCTTGGAAGACATTATGGTTCACTACGATGGTACTACCAGAAACTCTTTGGGTGATATCATTCAGTTCGTTTATGGTGAGGACGGAATGGATGGTACATCTGTTGAGAAGCAATCAGTGGATACCATTCCAGGCTCTGATTTCAATTTTGAGAAGCGTTATCGTATTGATGTTTTGGACCCATCACACTCTATTTCGGAGTCGTTGTTGGATTCTGGAAAGGAGATCAAGGGTGACGTTAAATTGCAGAAGGTCTTGGACAAAGAGTACGATCAATTGCTTAAGGACCGTCAATACTTGAGAGATGTTTGCTTCCCCAACGGTGACTACAATTGGCCATTGCCTGTTAACTTGCGTCGTATCATCCAGAATGCTCAACAAATCTTCCATAGTGGAAGACAAAAGGCATCCGACTTGAGACTTGATGAGATTGTTGAAGGTGTTAAAGCTCTTTGCACTAAGCTTCTCGTTGTCCGTGGTAAATCCGAGCTTGCTAAAGAAGCTCAGGAAAACGCGACATTGTTGTTCCAATGTTTGTTGCGTTCCCGTTTGGCTGCCCGTCGTGTCATTGAAGAATTCAAGCTCAACAGAATTTCTTTCGAATGGGTCTGTGGTGAAATTGAAACTCAATTTCAAAAATCCATTGTTCACCCTGGTGAAATGGTCGGTGTCATTGCTGCTCAGTCTATTGGTGAACCAGCAACACAAATGACCTTGAACACTTTCCATTATGCCGGTGTTTCTTCCAAGAATGTGACATTGGGTGTTCCTAGATTAAAGGAAATTCTTAACGTTGCAAAGAATATCAAAACTCCCGCTCTTACGGTTTACTTGCAACCTGAGATCGCCGCAGACATTGAGAAGGCCAAGGTTGTGCAATCCGCGATTGAGCATACGACATTAAAGAATGTCACCTCCGCTACTGAGATTTTCTACGATCCTGATCCAAGAAGTACTGTCATCGAAGAGGACTACGACACTGTTGAAGCTTACTTTGCAATTCCTGATGAGAAGGTTGAGGAGACAATTGACAACCAGTCTCCATGGTTGCTTCGTCTTGAATTGGATAGAGCTAAGATGTTAGATAAACAATTGACTATGGCTCAAGTTGCTGAGAAGATTTCTCAGAACTTTGGTGAGGATTTGTTTGTAATCTGGTCTGACGATACTGCTGACAAGTTGATCATTCGTTGTCGTGTAATCCGTGATCCTAAGTTGGAAGAAGAAGGCGACCACGAAGAGGATCAAATCTTGAAGCGCGTGGAGGCACATATGTTGGAATCTATCTCTTTGCGTGGTATTCCAGGTATTACAAGAGTGTTCATGATGCAGCATAAGATGAGTTTGCCAGATGAGACGGGAGATTTTACCCAACGTCAAGAGTGGGTTTTGGAAACTGATGGTGTCAACTTGGCCGAGGTTATCGCTGTTCCAGGTGTTGACGCTACTCGCACTTACTCGAACAATTTCATTGAAATTCTTTCTGTGTTGGGTATCGAGGCTACCAGATCTGCATTGTTCAAGGAAATTCTTAATGTTATTGCTTTCGATGGTTCTTACGTCAACTACCGTCATATGGCATTGCTCGTGGATGTGATGACCGCTCGTGGTCACTTGATGGCTATCACGCGTCACGGTATTAACAGAGCCGAAACTGGCGCTTTGATGAGATGTTCTTTCGAAGAAACGGTGGAGATCTTGTTGGAAGCTGGTGCTGCAGCAGAGCTTGACGATTGTCGCGGTATTTCCGAGAACGTTATTTTGGGCCAGATGCCTCCATTGGGAACTGGTGCATTTGACGTCATGGTAGACGACAAGATGTTGCAACACGCTACTCCTAATGCAAACCTTATTACTTCAGGTGTCCAAACAGGTGATGATGGTGGAGCTACTCCATATAGAGATTACGAGATGGACGATGACAAGATTCAGTTCGAAGAGGGTGCTGGATTTTCACCAATTCATACTGCAAATGTTTCAGAGGGTTCTGGTTCTCTCACTTCTTATGGTGGCCAGCCTTCGATGACCTCGCCAACTTCGCCATTCTCATATGGAGCTTCGTCGCCTGCATTTGGTGGTGCAACGTCACCAGGATATGGTGGAACCTCTCCAACATATTCTCCAACTTCTCCTAGTTACTCACCAACTTCGCCAAGTTACTCGCCCACCTCGCCAAGTTACTCACCAACATCTCCAAGTTATTCACCAACTTCGCCAAGTTATTCGCCAACTTCTCCAAGTTATTCGCCAACTTCGCCTAGTTACTCACCAACTTCGCCTAGTTACTCACCAACTTCGCCAAGTTACTCACCAACTTCGCCAAGTTATTCACCAACTTCGCCTAGTTACTCACCAACTTCGCCAAGTTATTCGCCAACTTCTCCAAGTTACTCACCAACTTCGCCTAGTTACTCACCAACTTCGCCAAGTTACTCACCAACTTCGCCAAGT